>Ga0210003_1002077_pt1 | contig 17148 bp, 27 predicted proteins | sample LantaG_FD_182804 | JGI IMG/M metagenome (GOLD analysis project Ga0210003, IMG submission 182804) | Deep subsurface microbial communities from Baltic Sea to uncover new lineages of life (NeLLi) - Landsort_02402 metaG (SPAdes) (version 2) | ecosystem: Environmental > Aquatic > Marine > Oceanic >...
GTTCCCCCCGCTGGCCACGAAAGACAAACTCGGTATTACCATCATCGGCAACCAGAGCAAGCAGGAGTCGCCTGGTCTCGTCGCTGATAGGTATTTCCCTCTGCCCCGTCTTGCCGTCCACTTTGATTTGGTCTTCAAAGATGTCCTGCTTGCGGAGAGAGGCTGCCTCACCGCACCGCGCGCCGCTGTCAATAAAGAGACTCAGGATGGCCCTATCCCTCAAGCTCTGCGCCTGGTACAGAAGCTGCATCATCTCCTGAGAGGTAAGGGTGGGCCTGACCTTCTTTCGCCGGCGGGGAGCGTCCACGAAGTCAATAGGGTTAGGAAGACGATGTCGTTTGCAGATGAAATGGTAGAGTGCTCTCAGGGTCCGGTAATGGGCATGTCTGGTCTCGTCTTTTTCATCCGACACAACCTTGACCAGAAACTCCTCAATGGGTTCCGGCTCCATGGGAAGTTCCGAGCAAAAGGAGGCAAAGCGGTCGAGGTTTTTTTGATACCACCTTATGCTGGTAGGACGGAGATTAAGAGAGCGGCGACTGTAAAGAAAAGATTGGATTGCTGCCTGCGTCTTCATGGCGCCACCTCCGCTACGTATTCCCGCGGCGTTGATGGGGCCGTGAATGAGAGGAGGACCTCGTTAGCTCTGTTGGGAATGACGATAGTTTCCGGCCGCGCTAATGGGTTTATTACGGGAAGGGTCTGGTAAGCGTCGTCTCTATCTAGTATGGTCTCGTCAGCGCCGTCTGTATCTAGTATAACGAAGTATCGTCTGGGGAGGTCAGTGCTGTGGGGCTGTTTTGGCTTGTCCTTTAGTGGGGGGTGGGGGTGGTTATTTTGTCCTAGTACATCGGTACTAGCTTTTCTGGTGAGCCGTGGAGGACTCGAACCTCCAACCTGAGCATTAAGAGTGCCCTGCTCTGCCAGTTGAGCTAACGGCCCACGATATTCTTCTTGGCCGCTAACTGAGCGGCTGATTAAGAGTCTCCTGCTGAGTTGGCAGCAGCTGACTAAATCTTTTGTTCCCATTTCAGCGTGTTGCTTCATATTAACTCCTTTCAGGTAAGGAGCACCGACCCGATGAGGATTAGCTGAAGCGGTATCATGAGACCGGTGCGCTCCTCAATCCGTATCAAGCGTTCTTCTCCTTTAGCCCTAGCCGGATTTGGCCTTTTGCCGCGGTTAAAGCGGGGGACTAGATACATAGTGACAAAAGAGGCGATGGCCCCGGCAAGGCAAATATAACCCAGTATCTCTTTAACCATTACTCCTTGCTTCCTCCCTCGCTGAGGCTGTTACGCACCATGCGTTCTGCCTCAGCTATTAGGCCCTGTTTCTGGTTCCATCCTTTACCTTCAGGAGTCCTTATCCACTTCATGAACTGGGTAAACGATTTGAATTGAGGAGGAAAGTCCGAGCGGTGGTGTTGCCAACCATGCTTTAGAATGGCCCGATTCACCTTAGGGAAATATTCCGAAATTGGCCGCGTCTCGTCATAATCAGGAACCTCAATCTCCCTCCCGCATTTATCACAGGTCTCATTCTTTATTTTCATCGCTCCACCTAGTTAAAAGTCTTGTGCCCTCAGGGTGTCGCTTCATATTTAATCCTTTCTATTTTTGAAAATGTCACCAAGCACTATGCGGTAGGTAAGCACACCAACCCGGCCAGCTAAATCCCAGCGATTCCTAGCTTCGAAGCAATCTCTAAAAGGGGACCAGTCGACTTGGGTACCTGGCGAACCAGGCTTGACCGGTATGCCAACTATTGCCTTTTCGTTAGATTCGTTCATTTTCATTTCTTCCTTTCTCTCTGCTCTTCTGCCCTCAGGGTGTCGCTTCATTCTTCCCATCTTAAGAGCACCAATAACCGTCGTATTCAGGGTCAATCGACTTTCTGTAATTAGCATATAAAATCAGGCATATAGTCGCTATAGTGCATGCCGAGCAGAAGGCGAACCCTCCCCACAAGTAAATCGCCAGTTCGGGCTGTTTGTTAAATCCAGCAAAAATGCCCAGGATAATTGCTCCCGTGGGAGCAAATACCATCATCCACGTAATTCCCAGAAACTCGGAAACTATGAGGAGTTGTCTCCAGACGTAATGGGTAAAGGATTCCTTTGGGTACGGATAGCTATTTACCATCGTCTTCTCCTACTCCATGAAAGTATCAATAATGTTAAGAGAACCACTATGTTGCCATAGAGCACAAGCTTCACGGCCTCCCACTGCTGGAATAGGAAAGCAAGAAAGCCTATAGCGACCCAGAGCGGAATGTTTGCATAAATGACAGCCCACTGCACTTTATTTAACATTTCTCCTCCAGTAGGACGCTAGGTTCAAATCCTTCCTCCCCAGCCAGATTTTTAGAGGATCTCACCTCAGGGCGTCGCTTCATATTTAATCCTTGGCTGCCTCCCCGCTTCTTCCTTGCTTAAAGGCTTGAGGCTGTGTTAGAATTGCGTAAAGGTGGTGAGGTTATCCAGCCTCTGGCCCCTTTGCTCAAGCCGCCGAATTAAGCCTCGGCGGCTTGATTGTTTTTCTCCTTCTTCAGAGACTCAACCTGGTCAAGGGTCAGGTAAGGCAGCCCCAAAAATCTTACCGGGGCAACCTTTCCCTTCTTTATCCACCGCCACATGGTTACATTGGTGATCCCCAGTCGCCGAGCTGCTTCTGAGAGATTGACAAGGTTGCTGTCTGCCGCCATTGCTTTTTCCATACATGTAGTACCCTACTACATTCTTTTGTGATTTGTCAATACCCCCTATATCTGGGCTGTCGGGAATTTTTTAAAAGAAGTTTTAAGGCAAAAAAGAGACCCGCTAGCTGATTAGCCGGGGTCTATCCCTAAATGCTGAAGCTAAACGCTCTGTAATCAAAATCTGGGCACTCTTTCACGGGGGTCAAGGGGTTGCTACTACCCCAAAGTGGCGGCGGGATGCCCGGGCAGAGCCCGCCATGTCTAAACTATCTCCAAGATATCCAGTATGAACACCGCCATTACAAAAGCAACGCTGGCTGCCAGCCCAAAGGTGACCGTTTTCGGGAACCGGCGCAGAAGTGAAGAGCAAGCCATGCCCCGGCCATCGCTGCGGCGGTCTTCCATACAGGAGATGGCCACAAGGGCTATGGCTAGCTCATTCTGGAGTACCTTCATAGAGCACTTAGTAGCGAAAAATCATCACGTACCTGCAGGTTCCCAACTCCACGTGTCAGGAGAAGCAAAGGTCCAACCATCCACGCCATCCTTGTAGTGGCCGCTGACGATTGTCCCACCAGTGTCAGTTGTCCATGATCCCTCTACGGATCGCCTTAAGTAGTCTTCCACGTATACCGTGTTTGCGCTGGAATCGACATCAGTATCAGTTGAAGTACTGTCAATGGTGATGACAGTAATCGTAACTTCTCCGGCTTCGGCCATGCCTGCATCTATTGCTGTCTGGATTGTCTCCTTCTCCTGCATGGCGGCCGCTTTCATACCGGATTGGGTGAACCTCTGGACGTTAGGGATAACCACCGCGGCCAGAACGCCGAGAATAGCAATGACTATGAGAAGCTCGATGAGAGTAAAACCCTTCTCGCCATATCGGAAGTTTTTAAGAAATTTCTTCATGGTATTTACCTCCTTTCTTGCAAAATTTCCACTATCTGATATAATAAAAACGTGATGTAATTGTTCTCTGCACATCACCCCCTTTGTAGGCCGAGAGCCAATGGAAGTGGATCCCGGCCTTCTTCTTTTTTACCCGGTTGACACTTTGCCGCTGGTTGGTTCCGGTTTTGGAGTATCCCACCAGGGTGATTTGCACTTGGGGCACATCCTAACTTCTTTCTGGCGGGGCGTCCACTCGTGCCCGCACCTGAGGCACTCCAGTTTTGGCAAATCTACCTTACTCATGCCGTTAGGTTATCACATAGGTAACCCTCCGTCAATAACGAATTGTGGTTAGCTCTTTTGGGGGAGTGGTATAATACCCCTACGATTCGAGAAAGGGACGGTAAAGTTGGCCAGGAGACGAGACGAAGCAAATAAGAGACAAGACGAGGTCGCTAGATTGAGAGAAGCCGGCCTAACTTATGTCGAAATCGGACAGAGGCTGGGGGTAACCAGGCAGCGGGCCGAGCAAATTCACAAGGGGAACCCCACACAAAGAACCGATGCATTTATGAGGTCTTTGCTCACTACAGGAGATATAGCCCGTCTCCTTAGTGTCCATCCCCATACTGTAAGGGACTGGAGCAACCGCGGCATATTAAAAACACATCGTATTGGACCTCGTGGTGAACGAAGGTTTTTACCAGAGGACATTGATAGCTTTCTCAAGGAAGCAAAAAATGACAGCGGCGAAGTTTAGCGTAGGCTAACTTTAAAGGCACCAGGTCTTCATGTCACCGTTTTTCTAACCGCTAGACTTGGTGGCTGAAAAAGGGCAAAAAGAGGAGCCACGCCTGAGAGCCCGCGGGGCAGCCGTCCTACCCCTATTTTTCTGAGCCTAAACGCTCTGTACTCAAAATCTGAGCGCTTTCTCGGGGTGGTGAATGGTTTATTACCTTGGGCTCTCCTTTGAAGGAGAGGGGGCTTAGTGTTCCTCTATCCATCGAACAAGGTCTTTCTTCAGGAAGACCCGTTTCCTACCAATCTTGTGAGAAGGTAGCCCCTGCTTCATAAGCTCATATATTGTCTGATGGCTAATGTTGAGGAACTCCTGTGCCTCTTGAAAGGTATAGAATATTCGCTCGATTTTGTTTGGCTCTCGCCGCATTGGTAATAGCCTCCCATAGTTTGAAACTAATACTACCAATGCGGGTGCCTAAAGGCACTGATAGCATTTGACGACAATTTTGGACTTTTGACGAGCTTAGCTAGATACCCCTTGACAAAGCCTGAATAACGTGCTATAAATTATCCAATAACAACACGAGGGTAGATAAAGTGCCCAGACCCAGGGTGACTAATCGCTTGACGACAACTCAAGTAGCTAAGCAGCTTGGTATGGGGCAGAGTCAGCTGCTGAGTTGGATTGAACATGGAGTCTTGCCGCCCCCGAGCTTTATCGACAATAACAGCGTCCGCTACTTTGACCAGGAGTGGCTCGACAGGGCCAGGGAAATTTTAGAGCGTAAAGGGATGACAGATAAGGTATCCTGAATTTGAGCAAAAATAGAAAAGGCCTGTTACTGGCAGGTCTTTTCCGAGAAAAAGGTGAACCGATGGTGGCTTAGACCATCCTTGTCATTATAGCATTGCTCTAACCCAGTTTGCAAGCGAAGGGGGTGACGCCTATACGAAGTAACCGGGTGGAGTTCTACCTCTGTCTAGAGGAGCAAGCAAGTAAATCAAGTAAATAAAGAAGAAAGGAGAATAATCCATGAAACAACTGTTTAGCAAAAGGTGGCATCGCCTCCCGGTAGCGATTATAGCAGTAGTGCTGCTGGTCTGCCTAGTTGCTACTGAAATCATACCGTATTAGCCCCCGGAGTGATAGAAGGTTCCGGCGGGAGGACATTGATAGCTTTCTCAAGGAAGCAACATTTGAACGACATAGAAGGTAGGGATAGTAGTGGGCGCTTTGCCAAGGGCAATGTGCCTTGGAATAAAAGAGTGGATAGCACCCGAAGGGAAATCATTTTCACCTGCAGGTTTTGTGGCAAGCAAAAGCCCCTTGAAGAGTTGTGGGTTGCAGAGAGGTTTTCCCCACCTCTGCCCTGCTGCAGTGGCTGCTTCAAATTGCTGGTGTAATAAGGATAATCCAGGCAGAACAGTTGAGTGAAAGGAGACCACCGCAGGGCAAAATAAGGCAAGAATGGGATTTGATGGCTATACCCTGTTTTTGTTTGATTTTAATAGTATTAGCTAGATACCCCTTGACAAACTTTGAGACTTGTGCTACCATATCTAAAAGTAGCATTACCAGATAGGCATACTAGTATGGACGGTGAAATCAGAAAATCAGTGAGTATGAAAATGAAGCCGAGTGTCATAAAGAAAGCCCGGCTGAGTGCTGTTAGTTCTGATAAGACATTAGGTGAATGGATTGAGGAAGCGATAGGGGAGAAGGCGGCGAGAGAGGAAACAGAGGTAAAATAGGAAAGACCTGTCGTAGCAGGTCTTTCTGGGGTGTAAAAAGAGGAATGGTATTATATAACTATTCTTATTTTAAACTAATCGTAGAGATAAGTCAAGTAAAAAGGCTCAGAGATACCCAAATGTGGGTGTACCTTTGAGTCCTTTTTATTTAACCGAGGCATAATCGGACAAGTGGCATCCCGTCTATTAGCTGTAGAAGTTGATAGGGAATGATAGAAGGTAGGGATAGCAGTGGGCACTTTGCCAAGGGCAATGTGCCTTGGAATAAAAGAGTGGATAGCACCCGAAGGGAAATCATTTTCACCTGCAGGTTTTGTGGCAAGCAAAAGCCTCTTGAAGAGATACGGGCTGCAGAGAGGTTTTTCCCGCCTCTGCCCTGTTGTAGTGGCTGCAGGAAATTGTTGGTGTAATAAGGATAATCCAGGCAGAACAGTTGAGTGAAAGGAGACCGTCATGCCAACAGCTTACTGCATGAAATGCCGTGCCAAAACGGAAATAAAGGACGCTAGGAGCATAACCCTGAAGAATGGCAGGCCAGCAACCGAGGGTGTGTGCCCGGTGTGTGGAACCAAAGTAGTCAGAATTGGTAAAGGCTAGTTAGAAGTCTGTAGGCTTGGGAGAGCTAAAGAGGCTAAGGTGTTGATTGATTTAGGAATTAAGATAGTCGGGTCCTGCTGGGGGAAACCAGGGTGCTTGAGGTTTTGATTGGTTTACACCTGAAGCTTAAACGTGTTGGTGCCCCTCCCGTGTGCTGCCCTGGGTGTAATCGGGCTTAGCGGCAGGGCACAAAATAGAGGTGGTTATGGAACAAAATTACTTAACCAGGAACAAAATCTAAAGAGGAGGAAAAAGGTGAAAAAAATCATTAGTCTGTTACTAGTAATTGCTTTGTGTATTCCGGTGGTGTTAGGTGCCTGTGGAGAAGAGGCACCGACACCAGCGCCAAGTCCAGCACCAAAGCCAATGAAGCAGATTGTGCATAAGATGGCTCAATATATGGTGCCTACGCATCCATGTAGTATGATTCCAAAAATCGCATTCGATGCGGTTGAGGAGCTTACCAATGGGCGAGTCAAGGTGGAGACCTATTGTTCTTCGGAGCTATGCTCAGCGAATGAGACACTTAGCTTTGTTCAGGAGGGGAGGATTGAAGCAGGCTATTTTTATCCTGGTTATATATCAAAGACTTTACCCCTTTTCGACGCTTGGTCCCTACCGATGATGTTCGACGACTATTGGACTGCAGTCCTTGCTCTGCAAATGTTGACGCCGCTATTGCAGAACGAGCTTAACGACAAAGGTTATAACGTCCTCGCACTTGCATGGGGGCATGAAGGGACCAACATGGTATATAACAGGGATAAGGTAGTAAGGGTACCAAGTGACATTAAGGGTATGGTGTTAAGAAGTCATTCTGATGTCTCCAACGAGGGTGTAAAGCTCTGTGGTGCCTCCCCGGCTATGATAGACACAGCTGAGGGTTATGAAGCTCTCGCAAGAGGTTTAATTGACGGCGGATGGTTTGCTTCTCCGCACCCAGTGGCTCTCAAGTGGTATGAAGTACTACACAATTGTTTGCTTATGCCGATTTATAGAAACTACTGCGGCATAATTTGGAATAGAGATGCTTGGAACGAATTGCCGGATGATTGTAAGGCTATCGTAAAACAGCAAGCAGAGTTTTACCGTATGAACCGTGCTTTCTATATGGCGGCAGAAGAGCCACGTGAAATGACTTGGCTGGGAAGCCCAGAAGGTGGGGGGATAACATACACCCAACCAACAGAGAGTGAAGTAGAGCTATGGCGAACCACACTGGACCCAGTAAAAGACATCTGGCTTGCCAAGGCAGGACCCCGAGGACCAGAGGCATTAAGGATTATGGAGGAAGCCAAAGAAGTTGCCGATGAATCCTATGCGGTGATAGAGGAAGTGAGAGCTAAGTACCGTTAACCCTGGTACGCTTAAAATCTCTATGTTGTCATACTAAATATTTGCTGGGAGCAGGGGATGGCAATAGTTTATACCATGATTGACAGACTAAGCAAATATCTGGCAGTGCTAGGTGGTGCTTGTCTAATATTGCTGGTGTGTGTGATGTTTTTTGTCATAATAAGTCGGAAGGTGTTCAACTATGGAGCTTTTGGTGGCCCCGAAACAGCTATGATGTGTCAGGTTGGTTTAACAATGTTAAGCGGCAGCTACGTGCTGCTGAAGGAAGAACACATCGGAGTAGTGATACTCTTGGAGAGACTCAATCTCAGGCAGCGTAGTAGGATGCTTCTCGCCAGTTCATTGTTGGGATGTCTTATCAGTGTGGTTATGCTAGCCCAGAGTTGGGTTATGACTCAATCTTCGCTTAACAACGGGCTACTTACTCCCGATACAGGAACCCCCTATGTGTGGCTTAAAATGCTCTTTGTCTTGGGTTTCGGTTCTCTAACCTTGCAATTTGTAAGCCAAATTCGTAAACACTACTTGCAGGCTAAGTTTGCACACTAAGAGTAGTAACTAAAAAACGATAGGAAGGATTAATAGATGGCATGATTGAGCCTGTGCTCGTTGGGGTGTTTTGTATCATATTGTTGGTTATACTGCTTATTGCGGGGCTACCAATTGCTTTTTCCATGATGGCGGCGGGTATAGTGGGAATTTTTATAATTAGCGGCCCATCGGGGTATTTCTGGGCTATTGGGCAAATTGGCTTTACTGCAACATGGGGTATCGGCATGCTGGCTATTCCAGCGTTTGTTTTTATGGGTGTGCTAATAACCGAGATGGCATGGGGTCAAGACCTTTATGACTTGGCTTATAAATGGCTAGGATGGTTACCAGGTGGTTTAGCTGTGGCAAGCACTGCCATGTCGGCTCTATTTGGATTTATGTGTGGTTCTGCCGCAGCCGGCATCCTTACTGTGGGAGTTTTGGCCGTACCTGAAATGGAAAAAAGAGGCTATAATCGCCGTCTGGCTCTGGGGACACTATGCCTTGCTGGCAGCTTAGCTGTTCTTATTCCCCCAAGTGCTCTCATGATTATTTATGCTGTTCAAGCTGAGTGCTCCATGGGAGCACTTTTCTTTGCCGGAATCATACCAGGCATCCTATTAGCAGCAGTAATGAGCCTGTATATTATCGGCAGAGTGATAGCAAAGCCTAGCCTTGCACCTAAAGGGCCAAAGGCTAGGCTTTGCGACAAACTCCGTGTACTTCTTAAGTCAGGACCTCTGGTTTTGGTTGGCATGAGTGTACTAGGCAGCATATATTTGGGATGGGCATCACCCATAGAAGCCGGTACGGTTGGGGTATTCGCCGTCACTCTCGTGAGCTTGGCCTATCAACGTGCCACCTTAACCAGACTTAAAAGTGCTATTATGAGAACAACAAGAATTTGTGGCATGATATACTTTATAGTTATAGGAGGCTACATATTCAGTACACTCATGTATCTCAGCGGCTTCCAAGAGTTAATTCAACAGTGGATGTTGGCCTTACCTCTCGCACCCTGGGTAATAATAGTAATAAGTTTGTTGATTCTAACGGTCATGGGTATGTTTTTTGATATTATATCCATAGTAGTAATCAGCGCCCCAATCCTTGTACCTATAGTAACCGGATTAGGATATGACGTTATCTGGTTTGGTATACTCATGATTATGTCCTGTGAGTTGGCGCTAATTACTCCACCAGTGGGCTTTAACTTATACATTATCCATAGTATTGCCCCGGAAGGGACTAAGCTGATGGATGTGCTACTTGGGGCAATGCCATTTGTAGGACTGATTTGGTTCGTTTTCGGTCTTTTGATAGTATGGCCAGAGATAGTTTTGTGGCTACCATCAACAATGTGAATCAGATGAGAGGGAGGTATGAAAACTAAAGGAACGAAAGAGGACAATATGACTGAGAAGGAAAGACTTAAAAAGGAGTCGAAGTGGCAGACAAACAATTAAGCAACTGGGGCAAATGGGGAGCTAATGACCAGCGTGGGACGCTGAACTATGTTACGCCTTATAAAGTAAAACAGGCGATAAGGCTTGTTAAGAAGGGGCAAGTCTATAGTCTGGCATGTGTTCTAGGAGGAGATGGACCATACCATATAGGTTCTATAAGGAAGCAGCCCTGGCGGTTTACCGCTATTGCCAAGTTGAATACATCCAGGAGGTCAGTAGGGTTTGCAGAAGATATGTTGGCTATGAGTACACACTCAGGTACCCATATAGATGCCCTATGCCATGTATGGTACAACGACAGGTTATACAACGGCTTTAGCTCTAATGTTATTGAGGCTATGGGCGCTAGTAAAAACTCGATTGAAAACGTCAAGTCCCTGGTAGGAAGAGGCATTATGCTGGATGTAGCCGGTAATAAACAGGTCAAGCATCTTAACAAAGGTTATGCTGTAACGCCTCAAGACCTAGAAGATTGTTTGGAAGCCGAAGGCTTAAAGACTAAACCTGGAGATATTATATTAGTGAGGACTGGGTGGATGCAGGTATACCACGAGGAAGGGGTTATTGCTTTTCAGGGAGGGGTTGGTATGGAAAACTATGCGGCTCCTGGTCTAAGCTATCATGTAGCACGATGGCTGCACCAAAAGCAGACTTGTGCTGTGGGCCTAGATAACTGGGGGTGTGAAGTTTTCCCACCTGAGTTACCTGGTCACTTTCTTCGCTTCCATCAGATTTTCCTCCGGGATATGGGTGGTTATGTCATGGAGTCCCTAGTCCTAGATGAATTGGCCCAAAATAAGGTATATGAGTTCTTATTTGTGGCTGCTCCCCTTCAGGTCAGTTGCGGGGTAGGTAGTCCACTTAATCCTTTGGCTATAGTGTGAGCAGTAGGTTCTGCCGGGGGAAACCAGGGCGCTATGGAAGTTGTCCTTTCGGCCGTGGCTTAAAACAGAACTTCCCCCTCCCGTGTGTTGCCCTGGGTGTAATCGGGCTATAGCGGCAGGGCCCAAAAAGGATAGTACAGATATATGAGTATGCCACTGGAAGGAGTCAGGGTACTGGACTGGACAATCTGGCAGGTTGGTGGAATTTCCACGGTAATGCTGGGGATGCTGGGGGCTGAGGTTATAAAGCTGGAGAGTAAGGATACCGGCGCTCCGGAACGGAACGTAATAGAGGTACGAGGTATTTCGGCCAAGCTACCCAAAGGGCATTGTTACCACCACGAGATATACAACCGTAACAAGAAAAGCCTGGCTATAGATCTGGGAAGGCCTGAGGGCAAGGAAGTTATCTACCGTCTGGTAAAGAAGACCGACGTGTTTGTACAAAACTTTCGCAAGGGAACAGCTCAGCGCTACAATCTGGATTATAAGACCCTATCTCAGTATAACCCAAAGCTCATCTATGCTAATGCCTGGGGCTATGGTCCGGAGGGCCCGGATTCGGCTAGGCCGGCGATGGACTTAAGTGGCATAGCCCGGGCTGGCTTTATGACGACGGCTGGCGACCCGGGTACCCCCCCGCAGCAAGTTGGGGGAGGAATGGGTGATAACATGGGGTCCATCTACACTGCCTATGCGGTACTGGCAGCTTTGTTTGTACGCGAGCGGCTGGGTATAGGACAGGAATTAGATGCTTCCATGCTGGGTGGCTTGATTTCCCTGCATGAGGTGCCAGTTGGCCTGTGCTATATCAGGGGTGTCGAGTGGCCCAAAGAAGGTCATGCTGAGGGGCGTAATCCACTCTGGAACTGGTATGAATGCAAGGATGGTAAATGGTTAGCATTTTCTCATTTCGCCCCGGATCCGTGGTGGCCAACATTCTGCCGAACTTTGGGTCTGGAGAACCTGATAGATGATCCCAAATATAGCACTATGCCAGCTCGCCGTCAGAATCGCAAGGAGCTCCTTACTATTCTGGACAAAATATTCGCCACCAAGACACGTGAAGAGTGGCTGGAACTCTTCAGCAAGGAGAACCTGTGTTATGGGCCGGTAAATAGTATTATGGACCTCTATGAAGACCCGCAAGTTGTGGCTAATGATTACATTGTGGATTTCTACCACCCTGTACTGGAGATGAACATGAAGTTTTGCGGCCTACCAATCAAGTTCAGCAAGACTCCGGGGAAAGCAGTGGTATGCCGGGCTCCGGAGTGGGGGGAACACACGGAGGAAGTGATGACTGAGATCGGAGATTACTCATGGGAAGAAATAGCTGAGCTGCGGGAAAAAGGGGTGATATGAGGTAACGAAGGCTATTAACAGCAGTTGCAAATATAAAGGAGGATTTAATGGCTAGATTAAAACGGTTACTTGAACCAATAAAGATCGGTGCCATGGAAGTAAAGAACCGGATGTGCATGGGAGAAATAGGCCCCCAGGGAGATGAGGAGGGAAACCCGGCTGAGGCTACCGTAGGTTTCTATGTTGAGCGGGCAAAGGGAGGAGCCGGCCTGATTATGGTGGGCGGTACCTATCCTGACCCGACGGGGAGAACATCCAAACTGGGGACGGCTCTTTATGATGACAGGGTGATACCGGCTTATGCCAGGATGACCAGACTGATGCATGAGGCGGCGCCGGAGGTAAAGATCGGCGTGCAGTTTTTGCACTGCGGCCGACAGATGCACGTCTTCGCCGAAGGAGCTGCCAAGGTTACTCCAATAGCTCCTTCTCCGGTGCCGTACCGCTTTGGTGTCGTGCCTCATGAAATGACCATAGGGGAGATAGAATATCAGATAAACCAGTATGCCGAAGCCGCCAGGAGGGCGAGAGAAGCCGGATTTGACTGCGTTGGCCTGCACGGGGCTCACGGTTATTTGATAAGCCAGTTCATATCACCCTACACCAACCGGCGAACCGATAGATACGGGGGAAGCATAGAGAACCGGGCCCGCTTTGGCGGCGAGATTATCCAGGCAATAAAAAGAAAGTGCGGCCAGGATTTCCCGGTTCTGATTAAGATAAACTACCACGACTATCTGAAAGACGTCGAAGAGCAGATTACTCTAGAGCACACCAAAGCAATCGTTCCGTTTCTGGAGAAAGCGGGTGCCGATGAAATCACCATCAGCAGCACTACTCATGAGTCGTCCGAACCACTGAGCATCTCCCCCTATATGGTACCGATGGGCCCCCTTGTTGATGCCGCTGGCGAAATAAAGAAGATAGCCACGGTGCCTATTGGCGCCATTAATAAGATTAATGAGCCGGTATTTGCGGAAAAGGTTCTGGAGGATGGTAAAGCCGACCTGATATTTATGTCGCGCCCCTTGCTCGCTGATGCGGAATTCCCCCGGAAGGTAAGCGAGAATAGAGTGGACGAAATCAGGAATTGCATTGCCTGCTGCACCTGTATTGATATGCTGTGGGACGGTTGGAACCGCGAGGTAAGGTGTGCCATCAACCCGGAGGCATACCGCGAACGGTCTATGAACTTTCTGCCATCACGCCGGACGAAGAATGTTCTGGTAATCGGCGGTGGCCCGGCCGGGGCCGAAGCCGCCAGAGTCGCCGCCCAGTCAGGTCACCAGGTAACCCTGTGGGAAAAGGAGGACAAACTCGGCGGACAGGTGAACCTGGCGGCACTTACCCCCGACAAATATGATGATTACATGCGTCTTATACGGTACTACTCGGTACAGCTAAAGAAACTGGGAGTAAAGGTAGAGCTGAATAAAGAGGCAACCCCGGATTTAGTACGGGAAGCGTGTCCCGGTGTAGTAATTCTGGCGGCGGGGGCGGTACCGTTTTCCCCCCCAATTCCCGGCGTTGACCGAAGTAACGTGTTTACTGCCAACGACGTTGTCGCCGGCAAAGTCCAGACGGGAGACAAGGTAGTGGTAATCGGCGGCGGTATGGTTGGTCTGGAGACAGCCCAGCTGCTGGCCAGGAATGGGAAAAAGGTAACCATTGTTGAGATACTACCACAGGTGGGTACGGGAATGGTGCGAATGGTCTATCTGGTGATTCGCAACGAGCTCAGGAAAGCCGGGGTTGAAATATTACGTTCCGCCATCACCGAGGAGATAACCGCTGAAGGGGTATCTGTTACTGACTGGGATAAGAATAAGCGATTTATTGAAGCCGATACCGTCGTGCTTGCCTGTGGGACGAAGCCCAACCGGGGACTTCTGGATAGGATTTCAAACATTGTTCCTGAGGTGTATATGGTGGGCGACTGTCTGAGGCCGCGTAACATAATGGCGGCGATTTATCAGGGGGCAATGGCTGGCCGCTCGCTTGATGATTACCAGCCCAAGCATGAATAGTCTTACAGGTTGGGAACTGATAGCAGGAGATGATGCGGCTATGTTTGGAATCCGAGGAGTGAGCGCAAACCAAAATCTTGCCCCCGGTGTAAAAGCCCGATTGGTGAATCTCTAGCAGTAGTAAGAGAGAGCTAATGAGGAATTATAAGAGTGATTCGCTTGACACTAAGTTAATAGAACTGCTTACGCAGGATGCCAACCAGACCGGTGATGTTATTGCCAAAAAGCTCAATGTGAGTCCCGCTACAATTAGACGCAGAAAGCAGCAACTGATAAAACGTGGCGTAATCCGTATCGCTGCTATTACCGATGCGGATAAGACCGGTTATCCATTAAAAGCTGTTATTGCCCTTGATATCGAGCATAATAAATTGACAGAAGCCATGGAAAAGCTGGTTAATAGGCCTGAAGTAAAATGGCTAAGTGCTACCAGCGGGCGATATGACTTTATGGCTTCAGTGTGGTTAAAATCTACTGACGCTCTCTACGAATTCATGGAGACTGAAGTAGCCAGTCTGGATGGGCTTAAGAATACCGAGACTTTCATCTGCCTGCGTGTTGCTAAGCATTTTTAGAATCTTAGTGGTGTTTGGTGGTGAGAGTACTCTACATTTACTTAACAGTAGCTTGATTTGTGCAGCCCCATACACAAAAAAAGAAGGGCTCTCCCAAGTATTCAGTGGGAGAGCCCCTACCTTACAACGAGAGACGCTCTGTAGTCAAAATCTAGGCGTTTTCCCGGGGTGGTTAAACATTCCCCCCCTTAGCAAGGGAAGTAGGGAGGTGGCGCCGCCCCTCTCCTTCAAATCAAAGGAGAGGGGGACATCCGAGGCGAGGTTAAGAGCGACGACGCCGCTCTTTGAAGGGGCAAAGCCCCTTCAACTTTATCGAATTAAAAAGGCAAAAAGGAGGACCGGGGATCGCAAGACCCCCAGCCCCTACGTTGTGGGTATATTACTCATAGTATATGATTATAGGGCAAACAGTGCCGGCTGCATGTCTTTTTGCTCGGCTTCCTGCCGGGCTTCGGCTTCCTTCTGCTCCCGCCTTTCGCCCCGCTCTCTCTCCTGGCGGACTTTTACCCGCTGCCGGTAGAGCCAGTCCTTCAGCCGGCGCAGCTCCCCCATGCGATAGTCACTGAGGCTCTCTACCACAATATCTTGTGGTATCTCCGTCTTACGATTACGGCGCACAACCTGGTTGGCCAGGTAGAGGTAGATTTGAGTCCAGTCGTGGTCCATCGACTGAGTTAAGGAAACCGTGTAGAGATAGGCGCAGGCTTCGGCATCGGTGCCGGTCATCTGCTCTCCCTTGATTGCCTTCATGTTCATGACCATGCGCTCTAAGGTGATGGCAGTCTTTAACCATTCGGGCAAGGTATCGCCCCAGCCCCCAGGGAAGACAATAATAGGGTCTGTGAGGCAGCCGACAATATCGGAGATGCCCTTCTTAACTTGTTGTTCGGTTGTCAATTTAACTCCTTTCGTTAGTCCTTGAATCTGGTTATATGCATGCAGGCATAGTGTGACTTGAAGTTGTCAATCGGGCTTTCCCAAAAGCCGTTGCGGAAGTCCAGAAGATAGTGCCAGTAACCCTGATACTCCTGGACACGGACGGCTACCAGGTAATCGGTGAATATCCGGACACAGGCTCCCCTGCTTCCCCAGAGTACAATAACGCTGGGGATGTAATTCGGGTCGTGGCCGTCCCTGGTGGGATGCCAGTCCAGCTGAAGTTTTGGGAGTTTCAGGTTATCCAGCCAGAAGTGGCGGCCGCCGGCGTCGTAAGAGCCGATATGGATATCCTTGCCCTCGAGGTCTGCAAGGATATCTACCAGCCGGGCAATAGCTTCCCTTCGCTGCTTGCGCAGCGGGACCCGGGCTTCCCTCTTACCAAGCCGGACCGCTACCCTGGGCTCTGGCGTCTCTATCTCGACCTTCGCCTCTTCAAAAAGGCCGAGTTGTGTGGTCAAGTTTCTCACCTCCTTTCCTTCAGATTTTGGGCATAGTTGCCCTTTCAAAGTGAGACACTTTGCATCACTTTGCGACACTTTGAAACAGTTTTAGACAAGAGCCAGGGTACTGCCATATTGCGCCATAGCCTTGTCTGTCTTGAGAGCATCTGCAGGGATGTTATCTCGAACAGCTTGTATGCCGGCTCTAATCCGGCCAATAGGTTCCCACTGGCTGCCACCGATTGCTCGGTCTATCTCGCTGATAATTCGGGAGAAGCCCTGGTCAATATACTGTGGTAGGTTGTCCAGTTTGCGGGCTTCCCGGGCGACAATACGGGCCTGCTCCAGTGGCTCGACAGACTGGCTGAAAAATTCCTCAATCATGCCAGTGGCCTCACTCACCTTCAAGGCGCTCCATTTGATAGGCATAAAATCACCTCCTTTCCGGGCACAAATAGCCCTGTAGATTTGAGACAGTTAATACTCGTCGGGGAACAGAATAGTGGTCGCCGACCTGTTCGCCTCAGTGATAATCCAGATTTTGGGCAGTTCTCCTGACTCATAGGCGGACAGGATACGGAAGCCCTCTTTAAGGCTCAGGTCATTCTCCGCTCTATCTTCGTCGCCAAGTTCTCCCCAATCACCTTTTACGTGGCGATGGAGGCTCTCGGTTATGAACTTAGCGAACGCCTCATCATCGGCCACCAGGTCATTGACTCCCCTGGTCATTACAAGCTGTCCCAGGGGAAAGGTCGGGTTGACTACAAACATATGGGTCTCCTTTCCGGGCACAAATAGCCCTGTAGATTTAATCCTTTACCACTAGAACATCGTGGCTTGGGCGCCGTGTTTCTGCTCATTTGCTTCCCAGCACTCCTGGG
>Ga0210003_1002078_pt1 | contig 17143 bp, 20 predicted proteins | sample LantaG_FD_182804 | JGI IMG/M metagenome (GOLD analysis project Ga0210003, IMG submission 182804) | Deep subsurface microbial communities from Baltic Sea to uncover new lineages of life (NeLLi) - Landsort_02402 metaG (SPAdes) (version 2) | ecosystem: Environmental > Aquatic > Marine > Oceanic >...
GGTGGGGTTACTACCACCTGCCCTTGATTTTGAGGGGGTGGGCGACTGCTCAGCAGTCGCTGGGGTGGGGTGTGTTCCTCTCGACGGCGACGGCTTCGTCGTGGTTGCACCTGCCAGCGGTGATGCCTTTGACGGGCATGGGGGGCTGGGTGGGGGGTGGGGTTCTGCTTACTCTTTCGGCTTCCGTGGCCTTTTCCTCTGCTTGTTTTGTTCTTTTATTCCATGGCTTTACGGCTAGCTTTTGCCCTGTTGTTTTGACCCCCCAGACGGAAATGGGACTCCTAAAAACATCCCCCATGTTTTCCCTTCCCCCGGGGGGTGTGTCGGCGGGAACGAAAATCAGGCCGCCGGCTTGGGCTTCGAACAGGACGCCTCCTCGGGACGGCGAGAGCCGGCTGTCGCTGCCTTCTTCACCGCATCGGCGATGGCGAGCTGCTGGAGCACACTGAGGGCGGGCTGTATCTCGATATTCCCTGAGAAGGCAGCCTCCCTGGTGTCCGTGTTGAAAGTAAAGACAAAGATTATTTGGGGCATTTCTTCTTCTCCTCCTCAAACTTCTCACTCGTAAGCCTCTCGCCCTGGTGGTAATGCTCTACCAGTGCCGACAGCTGAAGCTTTTCGCCGCACTGCCAGCAGAATTGAGCCTCCCTGTCTACCAGGTGGCGGCAGGCCTCGCAGACATATTCCTCAGTAATTTCCTTCGCCTGCTTACCTGTTGCCGGCGAGAAACCAGCGTCTTTTATGTTCTCCAGCTTGATAATGTTGGCCATTATGTGTTCGTCCTCCAGGCCCCGCTGGAGTAGACATAGATATCCCCGGAGCCTGCACCTTTTATCTTGATGCTGCCCTCGGTACCCGCTGCCGAAGTCAGAAAGATAAAACCTCCGTCGGTAGAGGGGTAATGGTATTTAGCGTAAACGCTGTGGAAGCGGCGGTTGCTGGCCCCCAGCGTCCAGGAGCCGTCGTTCTTCGATACGATGGACTGCGTTTCAACATAGTCCCACATGTCCAGCCTCAAGTGCCCGCTGGTATCAATATAGAGCTGGGCGGAATGTGCTCCCCCGGAGTCCTTGAGGGTTAGCTTGCCGCCGGTGATGGTTACGCCGGCGGTGGCATCGATGTCCACCCCGCTTTCGCTGTACCAGTGCCCGCTCACCACAACACTGCTCGTGAGCTTGATGTGGCCTGAGCTTATATCCGTGGCTCTGACTCTCTGATAGGTGGCCCCGTTGGGTAAATCGTCCAGGTTCTTGCCGCTGAAGTGGTCGACATCGGGGCTGCTGCAGGTATGAAAGCCTGTAACATCGGCGCCGCTCTCTACGCCACCAAGTTTGCCCTGCTCCGTAGAGGTGTATTTCTTATAGGTGGCATCCTCGACCGTTGAGGATAGCTTGATATGGCCTGATGATATGTCGGTCAGGAGGACTTTGCCGTAGCTTTCCCCTTCCGCTATGTCGTCTAGACCCCCCAAACATTCCGCCAGGAGAATGTGCCCCGCAGATATATCGGTCACCGCTACCCTGCCGTAAAGCGCTCCATCCGCTATGTCGTCGATGTCCCCGGCGGCCTCCGAGAGCAGGACCTTGCCAGCGTCCAGCACGGCAGCCAGTGTCCTGCCGTAAGTCGCTCCGTCGGCGAGGTCGTCCAAATCGGACGGCGGGACGCCGGTGTCCCACAGATTGACGCCGCCCTCCGCCAAATCGTCCGTGCTGCCGGCGCACTCCGATAGCTTGATATGCCCGGCTTCAATATCGGTCTTCGCTACCCTGGCGTAAACCGGACCGTCGGGAATGTCGTCGAGATCGGCATCGCCCGGCATCCTGGTCGTCGGGTCATAGCCTGTCGCAAAAACACACTGGTCCGAGAGCTTTATCTTGCCAGCCTCGAGCTGGGTTGAGAGGACCCTTTGATAGGTGGCTCCCTCCGGAATGTCGTCGAGGCTATTACCAGCAAGGTCGAACTTGGCCGTCGGGTCATAGCCTGCCTTGTAAAAGATATTCTCGTCCAGCTTAACCTGGCCGGCGTCGAGGTGGAGGCTTTTAACCCGGGCATAGGTCTCCCCGTCGGGGAGGTTATCCAGGTTATCGCCTATTTGAGAGAGGTCGACATTGCCGTCCGGGTCGAGCCAGACCATGTCGAGGTTCTCGGCCTGGATGTTCTCGGCATAAAGGTCTTTGACCTTCAAGCGGGTAAAATACTCCTCGAGCTCATCGGTGCTGGAGAGTCCCAGACTTGCGAGCACCTTTCTGACATTCGTCCAGGAGCCGAAGCTGAAGGTCATCCGCCAGAGCGGGCTGCCAGCAGTGTAGCGGCGGGTAAGGGAACCCAGGGTACCTATCCTGAAGTCATTCTCCCGCTCATCGGTTACCTTCACATAGTCGAAGACCTCGGCGCCGGCATTCAGGGGGACGCTGGCATCTCCTGCCTCGCTCCAGAGCCGGTGCCCGGCCAGGATAGCCCCGGCAATACTGGCCGCCTGGGCATCGCTCTCAAGCCTCATCTGCTCGTAGTCCCGCTTGGGCAGGAGCGCATAGGACTCGTTATCCTGGGCATGCCCGGAATACTGGGGCTCGTCGTCGGGCTGGCTCATGACCACGATGTAATTCGGGACGACCAGCCGGTGCCGGTAAGCTTTAGAGAAAAAGGTGTGCCCGCTCTCAAGGCTGTATTCATAATCGTAGACTGCCCCGGTGGTAACGGGCTCAAAGATATGGACGCTGCCGTCGGCCCCGGCCCGCATCACGCACTTCGTGTAAGAAAGCAGCCGCCGCACCGCCGCCAGGCGAGAGCCTCCGACATATATCCGGAAGCTGTCTCTCGGCTTGAGGGAGTCAATCAGGCCGTCCTCGCTGTCCCAGGCTACCTCATAGGCGGCGCAGTGATTAAAGCAGGCCAGGGTGGCCCCCAGGATTTCACCTGAGAGCGTCTTGACTGTCTTAACATCGGCGGAGGTTGGAATATAGCTCGTGCTGGCTTTATCGTCGGCCATCAGGTTCGGTATGCCGGCCAGCTCAAGGATGCAGTCCAGCTTACCGGGGGATGAGTTGAATTTCTGGCTCATCACCCATAGGGGGGCACAGGCGGAGTACTCCTCGCCGGCGGTGGTGACGGCTCCGTAGCTTATAACCGCCTGGTAGCCCTTGAGGTCGAGGGAGGTCAGCGCCCCGTCGGAATTGTCTAACTTGAGCTCAGCCCGCTGGGTATACGGCTCCTCGGTGTGCTTTATGTCAAGTATGCGGTCCCGGGTGTAAGTATAAGAGCTTACCCCGTGGGTTAAGACAACCTTGACCAGGGCATCGATGGACGCTGCCTTTTGCGCTGCCTTAAGGGTCTCGGTGAGGGTTCTCACTTATTGCCTCGCTTAATTTTTTTCAGGGAAACAAATCACGAGCGCACTCCCGTGGGGAAGCGGTATTTAGCTACGATTTGTTTTGCGCTTTAGCGCAAATACTTAATGTATTATTTCTCATCCCCTCCCCTCCCGTTTTGCACCGAAGGTGCAAATTTCTGGCCTTCGATGTACTCCTTCCCCCAGAAGAAGTGGCCGAAGATAAAGCCGGTGGTGAAGACGCCCATTATTTCGAGCACCCTTATCCAGTCGAAGTGGTGCCCCAGCGCCACGCCGGCGGCCACCAGGCCGATGATCCAGACGAACTCGGCCTTGTGCCACAGGTCCCGGGTGATATAGGTCCAGGGGCGGCCCCCGATTCTCGACCAGAGCTCCCGGTAGAGGTTCATTTGTTGCCTCCCTGACGGTCTCCCCTCTCCCGCTTCAGGGCCTCGAGGCCCAACTTGAGTGCGGTGAGTGCGTCCGGGTCAACCTGGAAGACATTCTGCTTGACTTTCCATTCCAGGATTTCGATAGCTTCTTCTCTGGTCATTCTCTCCTCTCTCCCCTCATTCGTTATAGAGCTGGCTGGAGCGTATGCGGTTGCGCCTTCCCAGCCTCTTCAGCCTGTCCTTGAAGGTCTCGAGCCTGCTCTTAGCCCGGGAGGCGAAGGACTTCGAAAGGTTGCTATACTGGGCGGCGCTCGCCTGGTGTCGGCCCGCCTCGCTCAGGAAAGGCTTCGTCGTGGCGATGTAATGGGAGGCGGTGGTCAGATAAGCCTGCCTCTTCCTGTTAAACTCCCTCGCCTGGCTGGTAAGAGCCAGGGCGCTGCCGGTATAGCGGCTCCCCGCCTCAAGGTTGGCGTCACGCTTCTTAGAAAGCTCCGAGGCGGCAGAAAGCTCCCGGCCGGCGCCGTCGAGGTTTCGGGCGGCTTCACTTAAGAAGTCGTCTGCCTGGCGGTTATAGCCCTGGGCAATCCCGGTCTCCCTCTCGGCGTATTCCGCCCACTTCCCCGCGGCATCGCCTCCGATGTTGACGGTATTGATGAGGTCGCCGCCGGTACCCAGGTCGGCTGCTGCCAGGGTGAGGCGGGCCGGTATGGACGCCAGGGCGGTCTCCGCGTCGGAAAGGTTAGCAACGGCGGCGTCTATCCTGGCCTGGGCGCTGGTTAAATAGGTCCCGATGGCTTCATCTATGGAGCCGGCGCCGACAGCGATAGCGGCGGCAACGGCCGCCGATGCCTTGTCAACCTCAGCGGCGGCACCGGTGAGCTTCGTTGCTATCTCGCTATCGACATCGGCCGCAGCGGAGAGGCTGGTTTCGGCCTTGGTAACCTGACCGGCAACCCGGGCCAGGGCGGTAGAGGCACTCTCGAGGGCAGCCTGGGCCAGCTCGACCAGGGAGTGGTCGGCGTAGGCCTCCAGGGCGTAGCCCGCCGCCCCCGCGGTAACGATGTCCTCGTGCTTCGTGGGAATAGTGGAGCCGAGGGCGTTCAGGACATGCATCGTCCCGTAATATACCTGGCAGTTGCCGCCGTTGGGGGCGTCGCCGGTGATTAAGGTCAAGGTGTCCCCCCAGATGGAGAAGCGCTGGTACCTGATGGGAAACTCGTCCACCGGGTACTCGACCGCCTGCACCATGATGCGGTCTTCCAGGCTCGAGATACCAACCTCCCTCGAGCCGGCGGTGGTGGGGAGTAGAGCCATCGCCGGCAGGGGCACCCTCTCCGACAGTTCCTTAACGGCACGCTCGATGTGCCGGGTCAGCTCGTCATCCGACCACCGGTAAGGGGAGGTCTCGTCCTTCAGGTCCCGCCTCACCAGGGTTATCATATCGGTTAAATTCATATGCTCACCTTCCCTCCGGGCGGCAGCCTCATTCCCCCGCCCTTAGCGGCGTGGCTCAGGAGGGCGGCGTAGCGGTCCTCGCCCTCGCCGGTCTCCGCTTTAACCAGGGCAGCCAGAAGCGATATGAGCGCCTCCGCCCCGCTGCCGCTATCGACCATGACCAGGCCTTTAGCAAGCAAGGCGTCCGCCCCGCTGCCGCTATCGGTCTTTATCAAGTTTGCCAGAAGCGATATAAGGACTTCAGTCCCGCTGCCGGCTTCGCTCCCGGCCAACGCCGCTAACAATGATAGCACGGCGTCCGTTCCGCTGCCGGCTTCAGCCCTTGCCAGACCGGCTAATAGAGATAAGGCCTCAGCCCCGCTGCCAGTTTCAGCCAGGCTAAATAGAGCCGCCAGAACCCGGGCGTCCGTGCCGGCTCCCGTATCCTGGGCGGCAGCCGCAAAGAGAAGGCCGGCAAGCTCGGCGGCAGCTCCCGTATCCCCGGCCGCCAGGGCCCCCAGCACCGACAGCGCTGCCTCGAGCCCGCTTCCCGCCTCGCTCGACAGGGCAAGGGCTCTATCACGCAAAGCCTCAAGCCCGCTGCCAGTCTCAGCTCCGGCCAGGGCGGCCAGCAGTGATGCCAGGCTGTCGCTCCCCGAGCCTGCCTCTGCCCGAACTAAAGCCCCCAGAAGCGAGAGCACTGCCTCACTCCCTGAACCAACCTCTGCCCTAGTCAAGGCGGCCAACAGTGATGCCAGGCTGTCAACCCCGGTGCCGCTATCAGCCCGGCTTAAAATTCCAAGCATTGATATGAGCGCCTCGAGCCCGCTGCCAGTTTCGTCCCCGGCGAGCTCTCCCAGGAGCGATAGAAGACTGTCGGCTCCGCTGCCGGCTTCAGCCCTTGCCAGACCGGCTAATAGAGATAAAGCCTCACTTCCGCTGCCTGCCTCAGCCCCAATGAGGGAAGCCGCTGCCGAGAGCAAAGCCTCAACCCCGGAACCGCTATCAGCCCTTGCGAGAGCCCCCAGGAGTGACACCAGGGTGTCTACCCCGCCACCGGTATCGTTAGTAGCAGCCAGCAAAGCGGATAGCAAAGCAAAGGCCTCGAGCCCGCTTCCCGCCTCGCTCGACAGGGCGAGGGCTCTATCGAGTAAAGCCTCGGCTCCCGAGCCGGTCTCGCTCTTCAATAGCTGGGCCAGTAACGCCGCACTGGCATCTATCCCCGAACCGCTATCAGAGCGGAGGAGCACATTGGCATATTTAATCAGCTCAGCCAGGGCATCCAACCCGGCGCCTGCTTCAGTTGAAGCCAGAATTGCCAGAATAAGGCTGGTTTCAGTTCCCAGGCCGGTATCCGCTTTTATAATGCTGGCAAGCTGACCGACCTTCGAGTCCGCGCCGGCAGCAGTATCAGCCCTGAGCAGGGCGGCTACCAGGGCGGAGGTATCCCCACCGGAGCCTGTCTCGGTATCAAGCAGTGCCGATATAATCAAGCCGGCTTCAACGCCGGCACCGGCCTCGGCTAACACAATCGCCCTGGCAAGTAACGCTTCTACCCCGGAGCCGGCCTCAGCCCCGGTCAGCGCAGCCAGGAACGATAACCTGGCATCCACCCCTGAGCCGGCATCGCTTCTTGCAAGGGCGTTCAGCAGTGAGGTCAGGCTGTCACTCCCTGAACCTGCCTCTGCCCCGATGAGGGCGGCGGCTGCCGAGAGCAAAGCCTCAGCCCCTGAACCTGTCTCAGCCAGGGCAATGGCCCTACTGAGCAAAGCCTCAGCTCCCGAACCAGTCTCTGCCCCGGCCAGGGTGGCCAGAAGCGATGCCAGGCTATCAACTCCAGCACCGCTTTCAGCCTTGGTTAAAATTCCCAGAAGCGATGTCAAGTTATCAGCTCCAACACCGGCCTCAGCCTTGCTTAAAGCTGCCAGTAATGATGCCAGACTATCACTCCCTGAGCCTGCCTCTGCCTGAACCAAAGCCCCCAGCACTGAGAGCACTGCCTCAGCTCCCGAACCGGCCTCTGCCAGGGCAATAGCCCTACTCAGCAAAGCCTCAGCTCCTGAGCCAACCTCTGCCCCGCTTAAAATCCCCAGGAGCGCTGCCAGGGCGTCGGAGCCGGAGCCGGCCTGACTTGCGGCAATATCCCGCCCGGGCAGTGAATCTATGCCGCCGCCACTCTCCGCCCTGTTGAGTATCGCCTGAGCCTGGGCGAGGACATCGGAGCCTGAGCCGGTCTCGGTTCTTGCCTGGGCAGCGGCGGGAGCCGACGCTTCGGCACCCGAGCCGGTATCAGAAGATTGACAGTCTTTATCCGTGGTAAAATCAATCTCAGCCCCATAGCTATAACCTGCTGAGTTATGGGCATAAGCTCTAGCGTAATATTTAGTTCCCTGGTCAAGCCCGGTCAGGCTTCTGGTAAAAGCTCCCGTGCCAAAGTCTCCGCTCTGGTCTTCATAGTCATCATAGGCTGTGCTGCCAGGGGCAACATTCCCCGGGTCTCCCTTGCTTGTCTTTCCGTAAACTATCCCTCTATGGTCAGCATTTGCTCCACCTGTGGCTGTGATATTGCCGTTACCTGTAGCCGTGGCTACTCCTACACTGGAGGCTGCCTGAGTGGTGACTGTGGGGGCTACTACTGGTAGTGTGTAATCAACCTCTACGTAAACCTGACTGCACTTACAACTTCCTCCATAAGCCCCCTGAGACAACCCTACCTGTAAAGATGTGAGGTCAGCCCAAGTCCAGGCAAGCCCTGTTTTAGGATTCAAAGTTTTTTGCTCGCTATAGTCATCCCAACTAGCGCCTACATTCCCAACCCTAGTCCCAGTATAGGGAGAACCTCCAGCTACATAATAAGGTGTAAATTCTCCGTAATACCACGTTCCATTCATGTCAGCGTGAAAACCATATTCTCTATAATGGAACTTGATATAATTGATGACTCCTGACCCAGAGGGGCTAGTTAGGTTGTATACATCAGTATTTGAGACGTGACCACCACTGATAACATAGGTTGTGGCGTCATCAGGAGAAGCCTCATCTACTTGCTCAAAATTATGGAGCGGGTCTGCCGCATGATAACTACCGTTATAGTAGCCATTTTGAGTGAATAAACCGGCGCCATTCGGTCTTAGGTATTCTTTAACCATCAGCGCCACATCCCCGCAAGGGTGTCCATTAAAGTTTCTCCTTCAGGAGTGTATGCTCGACCAATAACTACATCACCTGCTGGACTTATTATGTCTCGTAATAAGCGAGAGCCTTTTCTTACTTCAACCTTAAATTCTTCCCTAGAGGAAAAGCCAAGCTCCTGTAGGTTCAACTCATCATTAGAAGTAAAGAACTCACCGAGGGAACTAAAACCCGACTTTCTTAAATCATCCATTAGCTTTTCCAGCAGCGGGGTGTGGTCTTCGGATATACCTTCATACCAGCCACCAGCGTGGAGTTGGCGGTGCGCCTCACGGTAGGCATCAACCGCCAGCCTGGCACTGAGAACCCTGTCATTGTCCGATGCTTCAGCCATTTACTGCTCCCCGGGGGAGCGGAGTTTCCCCCGCCCCCCTGTTCTCGGTCTACCCTATGGAGTATTCCTGCATGGGGCTAGCTCAGGGTGATAGTGACTTCCAGCGTCCAAGTCCCTGTGGTCTTCGTCCCCAGGGACTCCACCTTGCGGTTCAAGCACTTGGCGCTGGTCGATTGCTTGACGACCCACTCGTTCCAGGCGTAGTTAGCGTCAGCCGAGCCGAAGCTGGACTTGAAGGTTGCCTTCTGGAGAGTAGAGGTAGGGAAAGTTGCCTCCATCGCCTTGTAGGTCTTGTTGGTGGCTGCCTGGAGGTCGGTCTGGGTGGCAGCGGCGGCCGTAGTGGAGTCTCCCACGCCAATCTGGGCATGGGTGTTATCAAAGATGTGGTCGGCTCCGGTAACTACCCCCGTGACCAGGTCCCATATCTCGTTAATGCCTGAGTTCAAGAGGCAGTTGCCCTCTCCCTCCTTTACCTCATAGGGGATGGTGCCCTCCAGGAAGGCTTTCCTTCCCTCCGGGGTCTTTTGAGCATCGATGTCGCCGTGCCTTTTCTCCAGGCGGTAGCGGCAGTGCCAGTTCGCCCGTTCTTCCGCTTCCCCACTGGAAGTGTGCTCCATTGTTCTTTCCATGTTAGTCCTCCTTCTAGTGGAGGGGCGAGGACTCGAACCCCCGCCCCTTCTCACTACTCCTAGGCGTGCGTGTGGTCTACGCGGCTGTTTAAGAAAAACATCACCTTTGTTGCCGAGAGGGCAACGCCGATGATGACGTCACAGTCACCGCTGGTATCAGGCACCGTCTCGGTAACCTTCCCGTTGTCGGTGCCCTCGGCGACATAGACATAGGCGCCGGCGGTAGCCCCGGTGTAGCCGCCCACCACGGGATTGGCCGATACGGGGACCTCATCACCGACAGCGCCGCCCCTCAAGGCGACTACCCTGCCCTGGATGGCGGTCCCGACGGTGGCCAGGGCCCGTTTCCAGCCCGAGCTGTAGCCGAGCACGTCACCCACCTTACATGCCTCAGCCAGGGTGACGGTCTGGGGCTCCGTGCCCCTTCCCGAGTCCAGGATTTTCCTTCCGGTCGCTGGGTCTGCAAATGCCATAGTAAAACTCCTTTCACCTTATTTTGCGCTTTAGCGCAAATACAGAATGTGTTATTCCTTATCCCTCCCCCATCCTTCCGCTTCCCCACTGGAAGTGTGCTTCTAATCCTGCACGCCGATTAGGGCGGCTGCCTTGATAGCTGAGAAGAGCGCCAGGGAGCAGTACCACTTGATGCGGGTGCGGGTAGCATCCTTGGTCTCCAGGGCGCCGATGGGCTCCACGGTGATGTGCCCCGGTGAAGTCAGGCCTGCCAGGCTCCCCTCACCAAACTGCAGGGCGTAGATGGTGGAGTTGGCGGCCCCGGTGGTCAGCGTCTCGACACTGCCACTGAGGGTGTGGGTGTTCAGGATCCAGTCGCTTACCCCGATGGGGATGCCGTTGTAGAGCTGGACGAACTCCCCCAGGGCGCCGCTCCCGACCTCGAGGTTGTTGCCGGCTGCCCTTGCCAGGGCGTTAATCTTGCGCCTCGAGCGCCGGCTCATCAGGAGGATGTCGGGCTTGCCTCCCTTCACCGCATCGATGAGCTCGTCAATCTTTGCCAGTGTCAGCGTCGCCCCGGTGGCGGCCATCGCAATTACCTGGTCCGATGCGGTGGCGGTATCGATGAGCTTCTTTATGCCGCTGAACTCCTTGGTGCTGGTGGCGGCGTCCCCGTAGATGAACTTCTCCTCGAAGGAGTGGCGGAGCGCCTTCGCCTTGAGCTCGATGACCGCCGTCTCGATGTCCTGGATGTTGGAGCGGGTCGCCTTCAGGAAATTGTCCACGTCGGCGTCGCCGCCCATGATGCAGAGGCTGGCCGTCACCTGGGTAAACGTGGGCGTGCTTTCCTGCCAGGTATCCCCGACATCGTAAAAGTCGATGGTGGGGAGAGCGTTCTCCTTGTTGTAGGTAAGGCCGTTACCCACGATCTCGATAAAGGGGAGGTTCTGGAGGACGGGGGAGTCCTTGATGATGGTCTCGACTACCCCCTGCACGAGGATATCGTTTGACAGCTTGGCTGCCTCGGTTAGTGTTAATGCCATTTTCTAAACTCCTTTCACCTTATTTTGCGCTTTAGCGCAAATACAGAATGTATTATTTCTTATCCCTTCCCCTCTCCGAGTTTGCTTCGGCTACGCCTCGCAATAACGGAGGGGTCTGGGGTTTCCCCGGTGTCTATTTATTGTTCCGGGTGATGGCGTACTTGATTTTTTCGGTTGAGCTTAAGCCGGACAGGTCAGGCGCGGTTCTCGCCGGTGCCCCCGCGGGGACCGTCACCGCTTTTGCCTCGGCTGCCAGGCCTTCTTTCACCTTGCCGACGATGCCCTTCGCCTTCTCCAGGGAGCCTGAAATCTCCTCGATGCTCTCTCCGGTAACGAGCTCCCCGGGGACGGCGGGATTTGCCTCGAGCACCAGCGCCTTGTAGCTTCCGACGGCGGAGGTAAGCCCCTCGGTAGCCGCCTCAAGCCTGGCCGTCAGTCCCCCAATCTCCTCACGGAGTGTGGCCTCCCCCGTCTCGCCGGCTTTGAGCTTCTCGTCCTTCCCGGCAACCGATTCGGTGAGTGCCGTTAGCTGCCCCTGGACTTCGCCAAGTTTGGAGTCCCTCTCGGCAACGGCCGCCTCAAGCACCCCTATCTCCTCACGGAGTGTGTCCCCGGTTCCCTTAGCCTCGAGCTCCCCCTTAAGGGCCCCCAGCTCACCGGTAAGGGACTGCTTCTCGGTCTCCAGGTTAGCCACTGCCTCTTTAGATGAAGCCAGCTCGTCCTGTAATGCGTTGACCTCTTCCTCTGTAAACATTGTTTACATTTCTCCTCTCTTGGGGTCTGGGGTGTCCCCAGTGCCCCTATTCTTCAGCGCTTTCCCCCTGGGACTCTACAGCTCTCTCTCGCGCTCCGCCCCTGGTGGACTTGGCGTTAAAGTCTCTATTCATGGAGAGTATCCGGCCCCTCTCCTCAAGCCACCTTGTAAACTCGGACTCGGGGTCCACTACCCCCAGCTCGTCCATGGCACATCTCCGGGAGTGGATGCCGGTCTGGACCATGAGCTGCTCACTCTGCACCTGGCGGGCCAGGTCCTGGGGCAGCACCGGCCCCCAGACAAGCCTTAAGTGGTTGGCTCCAAAGTTTGCGCCGGTATATTTCTCCAAGAGCTTAAGGACCATCTCGTTCCGCCGGTTGTAGGCGGCGGTCCTGATGACCCTCTTTCGCTTGACCTTCTGGAGGAGCGGGTGCAGCTCAATCTCAAGAGCTACCCCGGAGAGGTCCCGCTCGATGCCCCCGAAGGCCGCCCGCGGGGACTCCCCGATATCGTGCAGGGTGCGGTAGAGGAGATTGATATACTCAAGGTGCATCCTGACGCCGCCCCCCTGCAGCAGGTCTAAAAGATAGGCCTTGGCGTCCTCGGGGATATTCCAGACCGCCCCGGGCTTGACGGCGATATCCTCCGACTCCTCAATGTTCTCAAGGACGGCGATGGGGTTACCGGATAGCTCAAGGATGCGGGAGAGCTGGCTCATCGCCCGGTTGAGCTCCCGCTGCGTCTCCATGATTTGCGGTATATCCGATGCCCCCCAGAACTTCTTGGGCTCCCGGAGGTTGGGGAAGATGATAAACGGGATAAAGCCGTAGGGGTTGGGTTTGCTCTCGACCGGGGCATTATCGAGCCAGAGCTCGAAGGTTGCCTGGGTCCAGACTTCGACCAGGGTCGCTGCCTTTCCCTTCGGGGTGATGCCGTAAAGAAGCTTTACTTCTTCAGCGCTTAAGGTGTACCTCGAGGCGACCCGCCATACCCGGGAGACGTCGTCCCCCAGCCACCAGGCGTAGATGCCCTGGACATCGGGGGCGGTGACGCGCACCGCTTTATCGCCAACGTCCCAGGTGACCTTGAAACAAGCGTCCCCCAGGACGGCGCAGTCGATCTCGGTATCGAAGTCGAGCTGGTCTAAGTGGTTGGCCTCGTAGACCTGGTAAAGGGCTGTCTCGGCTGCCCGTGCCTTACTCCGGGCTTCATCGGAGTCCTCCACGGCGTCCACGGCGAAATCAAGGCCGCTCATCAGGTAGCTCGTGACCTTGTCCACCAGGGTCTTGGCGTAGTTGAAGGTAAGCCTTTTCTCTCCCCTTATCGCCCTCCCCTCCCAGTGGCTGCCGTGGTAGAAGTCCAGCATCTCCCGGTAGGCCTTCATGCGGTCACGGTCCATCTGGGCAAGCTGCAGAGGCACTGGGGAAACCCCAGACCCCTTGTTAATGAATTGGGTAATAGCGGCCTCATTCAAAGCCATGTCTTGTGCCCCCCTTTGCCCCCCGGGGCTGGTAACCGGCGACGGCCCGGGCCAGGAGCGCCAGGCTCATCAGGAAGTCGTCGTGTCCCTCTCCCGGGTCGACATAGAAATTCATTGTCTGGCTGGGGCGGTACTGGCTCTTTGCCCGCTCCATCTCAAACCAGAACTCCTTAAATTCATCCGAGCCGTCCCCCCGGTACATCTTCAGCCGGCCCGAGTTGATGGCTGCCAGCAGCCCGAAGCCCAGCTCCGACTTCGACGGGGTAGAAAAGGTAAAGGGCTCCACCCGGCTGCCCAGGGCGCCTTTGAGAAACGATGCCACCGGCTGGCCGACCCCGGTAGAGTCAACGACAATCCTTTTGCATTTCCATACATTCTTGAGGATATCGACGAGCTGGGGATAGAGCTCGGCGTGTTTCTTCCCCGTCCACCGGTAGTGCTCCACGACCTTGAGTCCAGGGCCTTGAGTCTTGAGTCTGGGGTCTGCCCAGCCTGCGGCAGCAAGTGGGGTGAAGTCGAGCTCGCCGATGGTAACTACCGTCGAGTCCTGGCGGGGTTTTAAGGACCGCAGCATGGCGTCTTCCGCCTCCTCGGCCTCACCCGCCAGGTCGATGCCAGCGACATAGGTCTTGCCTGGCTCGGCCTGGTGGCAGCGGGAGTGCTCCCCCTGGAGCTGCGCCCGCTGCTCATGAGACAGGAAACCACCGCCGCCCCTGATAGGCAATAAGCGGTACTGGGTTAAGAAGAGCGGGTGGTCCTCACCCAGGCGCTCTCTCTCGGCCTCCACATAGGACAGGTATTCGGGGTTATATTTAGCCACTTCCTGCCAGTCGTAACGGAAGTGCCTTTTTAAGCCGTCGGTTCTCTCCAGTTCCAGGTTGGTCTGCTTGACTTCCTCGAGCAGGGTGCTGTCGTCCCAGGTCGTCCCGTAGTGGACGGTGGTGACGTTGGTGGTAGCCCCCATCGGCTTGAACTCCTTGGTGTACTTCTCCTTCGAGACGTCCTGGGACTCGTCTATCTCCAGTAGAATGTGGGCGGTGTTACCCACGACATTGGAAGACTCGTCGGCGGAGAGGAAGATGACCCGGGCATATCCCAGCCTGATGATGTAGCCCAGCTCCGATGTCCAGATGCCGTCGAAGCCGGCGTCGTTCAAGCGGTCTTTAAGCCGCATCATCGAGATAACCGTCTGCGGCTTGAAGGTCGGGGAGCACTTGACCAGGTTCTTAGGCTCCGCTATGTAGAGGGTCAACAGCAGCAGTTCGAGCTGAGAGGAGAGCTCGTTCTTGCCGGCCTGCCGCGCCATCTCCACCGAGAAGGTGAGCCCCTTCCGGTTAAAGACGCTTGAAAGCACCGCCTCGGCAACCTCTCGCTGGTAGGGTCTCAGCCTATTGATTGTCGAGGGGCCAGCCCCGTGCTCCTCACGGAGTGTGTCCCCCCTGCGCCTATTTACCGAGGATGGTCCCGGCTCCGATTCCGAGCGGGATGGCGATGTCTCTGATGACATTACCGATTGCCTCCTTGAGTCCGTTCTTCCCCTGGCTGGTGATGTTGTAGCGGGTGCGCACCAGGCGGGCCAGGGTGTTGGTCGCCTCCATGAAGAGCTTGATATTATCCGGGTCGTTCACCAGGATGGACTTTATCTTTACCCTGAGCAGGGCAATCTCGCCGTCAATTCCATCAACGCCGGCGGCCGCTTCGAGGTCGAGCCGCTCTGCCTCGTCGAGGACCTGGCTATAAAACCCGTGCTTGCGGGCGTTTTGATTGCCCTCCGGGGCTCCCTTTTTTCTTTTTGCCATCAGGCAGTACTCCTCTGTTCTCCTGCAAAATCCTGGCGGCGGCGAAGACGATGACGTGCGCCGCCAGGTCCCACCTCCGGGTCTCTATGGCCAGCTTAAGTAGCCTCATGCTGCCCTCCTTCCCACAGGCAGCCGTCCCAGCCGTGCTTGAAGACCAGGTGCCGGGCGCATTCTTCCTGAAGCCACCTGTCGCTGGAGCCCGCGGCGCTGAAGATACCGATTTGCTCCCCGTCGTGGAGCAGCTCAAAGACCACATCGTCCAGGTACTCCAGCGTAAACCCCCGGCGGGCGTATTCACCCAGGCCCTGCGTCTGGATCCGCTTCCTCACTGGAAGTGTGTTCCGTGTCGCCATGTTCTCCTCCTTCTATGGGGTCTGGGGTATCCCCAGCGCCCTTTATTCTTTCTACGTCCTCGGGGGAAGTGGCAACCATGTGGCCGTATTTTCCCCGGGTGTATTTGCTCTGGGAATTGTTGTTAATAAAAGAGTTAGATATATCCTTATAGTTTGTTTTCTTTAGGTTATCTATAGGGCGTAGCTGATTCTCGCCATTTTCGGCGAGAGAAATCGCCAAATTAGGCGAAAAAGGCTCGCCATTTTTGGCGAATACCTCCGGTTTCCAGCGCTGCGGGGGGTTTACCGAGTAGGTCGGCGGCCTCCCCGGGATAACGGTAACGATGCCGAGCTTCTGCAGCCGGGCAAGCACATGGGGAATATGGTCCTTGCCGATGCCTGTCTTGAGCTCGAAAAAGGCCGGGGATATCTGGTCTTCCTCCCTGAGGTAGCCATTGGTCTGGCGCATAATGAAAAGGACGATGCGGAACTCCCGGCCCGAAAGCTTTACCCTGGCCAGCGCTTCCATCGTCGCCGTGTGGTTGGGGACGAAGGAGTATCCGATGCAGTCAATCGTCCTCTTATACCTCACCGGCGGCTCCTTTCGACCACGGCGAGCAGGAGCTGTTCCTTTCCGGGGAAGCCCGAGCTGCCACCCTCAGGCTCCCCCTTCGTATTGCAACCGGTACAGCCGCTTGAGCTCCTGGAGGCTATTGCCGTTTGGTAGCCTTCCTCCTTCAAAATAATTTCGAGCTCCGGCTGTTTGCTGCCTCAACTCTTCCAGGGTGGGTAACCGGGGCCTGCCGCCGAGCCTGCCCACGGAGACCATGTAGTCCCGCCCGTAGCGGAGGCAGGTCTGCAGCCCTCCCAGCTGCCCCGCCCGGCGCCTTTTCTCGGTAAGCAACTCGGCAAAAGCGGTTACCATGCTCAGCCCTCCTTATTGTTGACAGTTGCTACTCTTTCGCTTGCGATAGTAGCATCAGTGGCCAAAAAAATATCAATGACATCCTTAAGCTCCGGGTAGGCCTGGCGGGCACACGACAGGAACTTTCTTCCGAACGGAGCCCGGCCGTTCTTGATACGGCTCCAGCTAATACGGTGGATACCCAGCCTGTCGGCAAATTGCTGGTCGCTTAAGTTCTCCCGCGCCTGGATCTCCCTCAGTGCATTAACCAGCATCGTGCTGTGATTGTATCATCGTTGCTTGCGGCTGTCAACAAGGGGTTGGGGGGGTCTTGGAGAAGTGTATAATGGAAGCATTCCGAACCGGTGTTTGAGAGGGAGGGACTGATTCCAGTACTACAACAACTGTTAATAAGGTGGCAATAAAGGCGGACTTCACATTGACTCCGATAGCTAATCTATAACAGAACACAGAAACTTTCGTTGAAGGTGTGTGTACCTACAATTACCATTATCTAACCAATATATATCATGTCCTTCATTTGTCAAAGCTCGACAGCGAATACATGGGGAAGAAAACCTCGTGGAACCCGACCTAACCCAGAGGGCTACGCCAAGTACATTTGAACGGTTTGCCATGTCTTGAATAAAGGTGCCAACAAAAGTTCTCGTCAGAATAGCATGATATATGTGAGCTACCCAAATACCAATCACATTAGAAGGTAATTGAGAATTACCTTTTTGGCGCAGTGTCCGTATCCGCTTTGGTTCTTCTGTTCCTTGGTCTGTCATATAGATAGGAATTGGGTCATTACTAATCTTTGAGGAAGGCAGGTCTCTAGCTTGCCAGACTTCACCATATATGTCCTGTCCTTCTAAAATCAGTTGAAAGTCAGCTTCCGCTTTTCCACTAAGTAAAAGAGGCCTGATCTTCAAGAGAGTGTGGTGTGCGACAATTAGAATTGCCGGTCGGCGACAACTAAGATTGCCGGTGTTGTGTGAAATAGAGAAGAGTGTGACCATTAGCCAGAGGAGGTATCTGGATGGTCACCGATCAGCAAGTACGTCGA
>Ga0210003_1002080_pt1 | contig 17142 bp, 41 predicted proteins | sample LantaG_FD_182804 | JGI IMG/M metagenome (GOLD analysis project Ga0210003, IMG submission 182804) | Deep subsurface microbial communities from Baltic Sea to uncover new lineages of life (NeLLi) - Landsort_02402 metaG (SPAdes) (version 2) | ecosystem: Environmental > Aquatic > Marine > Oceanic >...
TGTTGGGTTAATATAGGAGATATTTATGCGGGCAGTGGATGCAAACTATTTCATCATAAAATAGAAGGAGGAAAACAGCTCCAACAGGTTTTAGGCGGAGCAGAACCTAAAGAAAAACCAGCTTGGACAGTATTAGATAAATCACTTTGTGGAATTCCTTTTAGATTTTCATTAGAAATGGCAAGGAGAGGATGGGGATTACGAAATACAATAATCTGGGAGAAAATAAACCAAATACCCTCATCTGCCAAAGATCGATTCACAGTTAATTTTGAATATTTATTCTTTTTCTTTAAAAACAAGGATTATTATTTTGAACAGCAATTTGAATCTTATGAAGAGCCCTTGAAAAGATGGGGCGGTGAAGTAATAAAAGCTAAAAATCAGAGTGAATGGGATACTGGTACAGGACAGAAAACATTTAGAGATAGAAATTTGAGACCAAATTTGCAGGGAAGAAACAAAAGGACAACTTGGGCTATCAATACGCAGCCATTGGCAGAAAACCACTTCGCTGCTTTTCCTGAAAAATTAATTGAGACACCTATTAAAGCTGGTTGTCCTGAATTTATATGTAAAAAATGCGGTGAAAAACGTAAGAAAGTTTACAAGGAAATCAGAATAAATACTCGTCCTGGAAAAAACACAGGGACTGCTAAAAGTGGAAATAAAGATGATCCAAACAGTGGTTTGCATAAATCTGATTGGTCAAAATACAGACAGTTGACAACAAGAGTGGAAGAGGGCTATACTAAATGTAAATGCAATGCTGGTTTTGAATCAGGAATAGTTCTTGATCCTTTTATAGGTTCCGGAACTACAGCTATTTCAGCTCGAAAATTAGGAAGAGATTGGGTAGGAATTGAAATAAATGAAGAATATTGTCAGATGGCTAAAAAACGGATTATTAAAACGGAGTTAAAATAATCAATATTAGAGAAGGAGATAAAATGACAGGTAGAATATTTGCATCTTTGAATTTATTAATTATAGGTTTATGGTTTTGTTTTATGTTACTTTCATTGATTTAAATTCTGGAGAAATTGCAATGCAAGAAACAGTAGGTATGTTTACACATAATGGAAGTTGTTATAATCCAGGAATAATTAAAGATACTGCGGGCAAAGCTGTAGATAATTTATCAGGAAATATTTTATGTGGAAATGTTTTGGATATATTGAAAACACTTCCAGATAAATGTATTGATATGACTTTTACGTCCCCGCCTTATTTTAATCAAAGATTTTATAAATCTACTCCGATTGTTTGGGATGGGGATGAAATTTGTGAACATGATTGGGGAGAGATAAAAAACAAAGCATTACAATTGCAAACAGGTAATAAAGAATTTCAAAGAAAATGGAGGGAAGAAGCGAGTTCCAAAGAAGCAAACCTAGGATGTTTTTGTAATAAATGTGGCGCATGGAAAGGACAATTAGGCCAAGAACCTACTCCAGATTTATATATAAAACATTTATGTAGTATTTATAAAGAAATAAAAAGAGTGTTAAAAGATGATGGAACTTGTTGGATTAATTTAGGAGATACTTATCGGGATAAAAGTTTATTACAAATTCCTCATTTGTTTGCAACAGAAATGATTGATAATGGGTATATTATGAGAAATGTAATTGTATGGTCAAAAGATAATGCCATGCCCTCAAATTGTACAGATAGATTTACAGTTGATTTTGAATATTTATTCTTTTTTACAAAAAACAGAAACTATTATTTTGAGCAACAATTTGAACCTGTTCTTTATTACGAAAACAGAGCTAGCGGGCTAGTCAGGCATGGAAAGAAATATCGAGATAAAATAAATGGAAATGAATATGAACTGTATGATGATAAAAATAATTTTAAAGGTCCAAGTGGTCTTTATAGAGCGGATGGTACACGAAAGAATGATCCAGAAAAAAGAAATAAAAGGTGTGTGTGGAATATAAATACAAAAGGATTTACAGGATCACATTTTGCAACAATGCCATTAGAATTAATAGAAACTCCTATTAAAGCTGGTTGTCCCGAATCTGTTTGTAAGAAATGTGGAAAAGCTAGGGTTAAAGTTATTGATTCAGAGAGTGTCCCGACACGTCCTGGAAATATGTCAAAAGATACTGATGGTGTTTTTGCGGCTAGTCGGAAAAGATTTATGCCTGTTTACAAAGGTGATTATTATGAAACCTGTGACTGTAATGCAGGATTTGATCCAGGAATAGTTTTGGATCCATTTGTTGGCTCAGGGACTACTTGCATAATGACAGAACGTTTGAACAGAAGATGGATAGGCGTTGATATAAGTGTAGAATATTGTAAAATGGCAATTGAAAGAATAAAAACTGGAAAATAAAGAAGGATATAAATAAATGAAATATGAGAATAGGATTTATACGACTTCAAAATCTACTCATTTTATTGGTGCTGATAGAATTATTGAAGAATGTGGAAAAAAATATAATATTCCAACAGAAAGATGGGCATATCCATATTTAAAATTTGGAACAGTTGAAGATAATTATTATGCAGAAATTTGGCAAAATGGAATGGACTGGAAAAACAATTATTGGATTATTGAAGAAACAGTAGAATGTGGAACAAAATGTTCACCATTGATAATGTTTGAGGATAGTAATGAAGAGATAAAATTCAATAAATGGGATTTTAATGAATTGTTAAAAGCTATTTGTTGGTTCAGGAGAGATAAATTTTGGCTAAAGCATAACGATGTTGGAATTTACACCGATACAGTTTTGCCATTTTTAAAAGTTGGTAAACCTGAATCATTGATTAATACTTTGCCTGAAATTCATTGGTTTAGTTTTGAACATGCTTCACAGGTTAAGGTGAATTTTTTATTGAATCTTAATTTTGTTCCACGGAAAAAAATATGAAAGAGGCTCAGATTGAATTATGGGATGTTACAAATGGTTGGAAAGTTATAACAACCAACGGTTCTGTTAATAAAAAAGGATTGGCAGTTATGGGAAGAGGTTGTGCACTGGAAGCAGCAACGAGAATCCCAATGCTCCCGAAATTTTTAGCAAATGCATTGGAAAAAACTGGAAATAAAGTTTATGTATGGGATTATAATATTATTACTTTTCCTGTAAAACATAAATGGAATGAAAAAGCTGATTTAGAATTGATTAAAAAAAGTTCAAGAGAGTTAGTAGAAATAGCAAACAAATTGAGCATGAAAAAAGTTTATTTGCCAAGACCTGGGTGTGGGTATGGATATCTAGATTGGGAAATAGTTAAAAAGGAATTAGAACCTATTTTGGATGACCGTTTTATTGTTATAACAAAACCGATTAAATTAATAACACAGAGAGATAGTTAGGCAGGTAAACAGATAGGTAAAAAGAAAAGGAGGTAGTTATGATTTTAAAGATTAGAGCTTATGGATCACAAGATTGGTGGATTTATGGTGAGGTAAGGCGAATACACCATGAACTAGTTAAAAAAGAACGAATAGAAGAAGATTATGATTTGTGTTTGATTGCAGAAGATACAAAAGTGGATGAGTTTTTAAGGATTATATTGAGATTTGTTAATGGAGATGAATTTGGTATTTTAACAGACTCAATAGCATACTTGTGTAATGACCGTGGAGAAACAATTGAAAAAATTGTAGCTTAGTTTAAAAAAACTATCTCTCTGTTTATTTTTAATTTGTGGAGGAAATTATGGGAAAAAAAGTAACTATGAAAGAGGCAATACAAACAAATTTGGTAGATTCAATTCAGGGAGACATTTATAGAATCCAACCCGGAGATAAAGTAACTTTTGTAATAGGAGGAGAAGAAAAACAAGGAACTTTATTGACAAAATCTGGAAGATATTGGAAGATAAAAGGAGATGATGGAAAAGAATATGTTTATATGACAATTGTAAGAGTTTAATCAAGAATTATTAGTGGAGAAAAAAAATGTTAAGAAAAAAGATACAAATAATTTCAGAAGATATTGTTATCAAATGTGGTAAATTTGAAATAGTAAGTAAAAACAGCACTGCTCGTGGTACAGAAGTTTATATTGATGGGAAAAAATTTGAAGAATTTCCTATAAATAAAATAACTGTAGTAATTGATGCGCAAGAAGATTTACCGAAAATAATTTTAAAAACAATACCATTAAGAGGTGAATAATGAAAATTAAGATTTTACAAACAATAAGCAGACAGATAACAATTAGCAAGGTTGAATTGGAGACTATTGTTAAAAATTATGTAAAGGAACATGGCTATTTATCAAAATACGATCCTGTTACCACTAATATAAAAATGATAACCTTTGTTGTTGATGAAGAAAACCTGGATTTATCAGAGGTAGTAGTAAAAACAGAAGGAGTTGTGACAGAAGAAGAGGATAATGAAGAGGAAATAATACATTAAAAGGAGAGATTGGTGAATAAAAAACATAGTGTCAATTGGTATATGGCGTTGTTAAGACAAGCAAAAGAGAAACCTATTTCGAAATTTAGTCGTCAGGAACAGCAAATCTTGAATTTTATAAGAAAAGCACCTTCATATAACGTATTGTTTTGTAATTCCAAAAAAAGGAAAAAACCTGATGGATTGGGCCAAAAATAACATAGAAAATAAATGGTGCATTATTTGCGGGGAATTGGTAGAATGGGTGTTAAAACCCGGTTTATTTGGCGTTTGTGATAGGCACAAAGCTTGTATGCGGGATGAAAAACCAGTAGATATACCAATGGAGCTACTTGAGTACAATAAGGCCAGAAATACCGAAAAAAGGATGCGGGATAAGTTAAATGGGTGTCAATTAACGAAAAATGTCTATGAAAGCATTAAAAAAGATGGTTTGAAGAACCCTTTGGTAGTGGAACCTAGAGATTCTGGAAAATTTGGCGTATTATTGGGCTCAAATAGGCTAGTTTCGTTAAAAGAGCTAAAATATGTTGTAGTTCCGTGCATTATTGTTCCTAACAATGATGTCAAAAGATTAAAAAGAATTTTAAAAAAATATATAAAAGTTGACATTAATAGATAAAAGCGTATCATTACAATGAGGGATTGATTATGAGAGGTAAACGAGCAAAGGAGTTGCGGAGAAAGGCTTACGGCGTTTCAAAGAAAGTTGTAAGTAAGTATAGAATTACAGAAAAAGGTGAGATTATTTCTGATTATAATCGACAATCTTATAAAAAGGCTAAAAAAGCCAAATGAGATTAAGCAGGGGATTAAAAGATGCATCTGAAATCGGAGATCGTTGGTTAATGCGATGTCGCTATCTTTATTCTTTTCTTCCTAAAGAAAACAAAAAAAATATATCTGATTGTTATTCTAAAATGATGATAAATGTAAGGAGAAATATATGAAAAATTTAGAAATTTCAGAAGATGAAAACTATTGTTTACAACAAATTTTTAAAACCTTTGATATATGTAAAACACCTGAAGAGATTTTTTATTCTCTATGTTTTTGTATTTGTGTTTCTCAATCTTCACAACATGAAACTTTTATTGTTGTAGATATATTGAAAAATATAAACTTTTACAATCTTCCTTTTAAAGATTATGCGTTGGTATATTTTTTAGAAGGTAGCACTTTTTCTCCAAAAAATAAAGCAAAAAGATTGATATCTGCAAAGAAAGATTTTGATTTAATTTTGAGGATTCTTGAGATGGAAAAAAATCCGCATGAATTAAGAGATTTATTAGTAAAGTTTATTAAAGGCTTGGGAATGAAGACTGCCAGTCATTTTTTAAGAAATCTTGGTTATAGAAATTTTGTTATAATTGATAATTCTACTTTAAAGTTTTTGAAATGCAAAAGACCAAAAAGTGATAAAAATTACAAGGAGATAGAAAAGAGATTTGTAAATATTGCAGAAGTAAATTGTGTTAAACCTGCAAAATTAGATGCATTAATAAGATTGAGAGAAGATTGGACACAAATTTTTTAATAATCCGCTATCCAGCGGTATAGAAAAAAGGAGGAAATGATATGATGATATCAGGTGGAAAGTTTAAGGAACCAGAAAAGTTGGAAAATAAACAAGAAAAGGTAAATAAGCTTGCTTATAAAGATTGGCTAAAAGAAATTTTTCCGTATGGAAATGAAGAAAGTTATGTTAGATACGAAGATAAGGAAGAAAAATTATCTAATAGAAAGCGTTTATATATTTATACACATGATAATGTGTATGCAATAACAGTAGAATGGCGTGAAGAAAATAATGGTTACTTGGGTTGTGTTGTTAGTTGTAGAAAACCTAGAGCAGGTGAGGATTGGACAAGAGGAAATGATTTGCCAGATGGTCCTTATTCTTACGAAACATGGAAAAAAATTAAGAATGCTATTATAAAACATGAATTAGTGAAAGTATCGAAGAAAAGAGGTATAATGAATATTGAGGAGATGATTTGTGAAGAAGCAAAATGAAAAAATTAAAGCAAAATATTTAAAACCATCTCGTATGGATCCGGTTGTTAGAGAAGGGTTTTCAAACAGTGGACAGATAATTGATATGAGTGGAAGCATAGTAACTGTTCAATGGCCTCCAGGAATTGAGAAGATTGATTTGAGGGAACTGGAATTATCTGGAACTAAACAAGGAAAACCTTTATTTAAAGTAAAAAAATGAATTGAGAATTTCATGTATAAAATAAAAATTATACGGGAATGGTGCAAGGGTTGTAGAGTATGTGAGGAATTTTGTCCAAGAGGAATATTTCATGTAGTTTATTCGGAAAATGAATTGACAGGTAAAAAACATTTTTATCCAGTATGTGAGGTTAAAGATATGCATAAATGTGTTGGATGCAGAATATGCGAAAAACATTGTTCAATGTTTGCAATTCGAATAATCCCTTTTAAAGTAAAATAATGAATTTTTATATTGAATTATGGATGAGTTTGGTTGGTTTAATTATTCCGTTGGCAGGAATTACACAAGTCATTCGACTTATTAAGCGAAAGACTAGCGGAGATCTTAGTCTGATATTATATTTTGCAATAGTTTTTTGTCAGATTAATTGGTTGTTCTATGGTTTTTACATATTAAGCGTTTGTATAATTATTTCTAATACTGCCAGTTTGTTAGTTGCTGGAACTGTCTTGTTTTTATGTTTAAAATATCGAAGGAATTTATAAATGTATTTTAGATGTCCAAAATGTGATCGATTACAACCGCAACCAAAAGCGAGAGAAAATATCTGTGTTTATTGTTTTCCTGTTAATGGAAAAAGACCTGTATTAATTGAGGAGGAGTTTATGATAATATCAAAAGAAGATTTGCTACTTTTACTATCTTTAGTACCTGATTGGGTCAAGATTGTACCAAAAGGATTGGATGCAATGTTTTATGGAACTGGAACTTATGAAGGAGATTTGGAAATAAAGAAAAAAATTGATAAAATAAAAAAGGAGAGTTATGAGATTAAATAATATATTTATTGAGGTTTTACTGCGTATTGTAGGCGGAGAAAGTATGGAAACTTCATACAAGAATTATTTTGATTGGCGGGAATCTTTTACAAAATCTATGAAATCTAAAATAGCAAATACCAAAATGCCTGGCGCTGGAATGAGGTTTTAAATATGTCCGATAAAATAATGGTTATTGAACCTGACAATACTGATGAAAATTCAGATTGGATAAAAAAAGTAAGGGATGAGAGATTAGAAAAAGATAAAAAAGTTTTATCTGAAAAGGATGTTGATAAAAATATCAAGATTGCAATAATTGATGTTATGGCGAAATGGTGGGAAGGTAGAAAATTTAAGCATCCTACTACAGAACACATGGTTTTGTTCAAATCATTGCCTATAGAAGAACAAAAACGATTAAATGATATGGTTAAGGAAAAGAAAGTTAAAGAAGATACAGAAAAAATTAAAAAAAGCCCAGAAGTAGAAAAAGATATTCGACCAAATTCTAAAACTTTGGAAGGAAAGGTTGGTATATTAAAGAATATTTATAATAATATGGTTTTTGATAAAATAACACTAGATCAAAAACTTTTAAAGAGAAATCTCGAATCTTTATTTCCTATGCTTGAAGAAGCAATTGAGAATACTTCTAGTAATAACTTAGAAATCGCAGTATCTTCATCTTATCTTCCTAACCAGTATTCTTATTTATTTATGGACAGTCCTTATCCAAAAGTAAGAAGGATTGTAGCAATGCGTGTCGATGTAAAAGATTTACATAGAATGATAAACGATGAAGATTCGGAGGTTAGAGAGGAAGTAGCAAAAAGAATAGATCAAGATGGTTTGAAAAAAATGATAAAAGATGAAGATACAGCGGTTAGAGCTATAGTTGCAAGGAGAATTGATAAGAAATATTGTAAGTATTTTGTTAATGATAAATTTCCCCTTGTTAGAAAAGAAGTGGCTCTGAAAGCAGATCAAGAAGTGTTGATAAAATTAATAAACGATGACATGCCCGGTATTAGAAAAACAGTAGCTGAAAGAATAGATGAAAAATATTTACCTGTTATGATGAAAGATAGTGCTTCCTCTGTTATGATAGCAGTAGCACAAAGAATAGATGAAAGATATTTACCAAAAATGTTGAAAGATTTTGCTGAAGGAGTTGCCGAACGCAAAGGCGATGTTATGAATGCAATTGCCAAAAGATTGAGTCAGGATGAATTACATAGGTTGCTTAAAACGAAACCCGCATGGTTGGGAACAATCAAATCAGTAATAGCATACAAAGCTGACCAAATTGGTTTAAAAATGATGATGAAGGATGAACTTTATACAATAAGAGAAACTGTAGCATCACGAATTGATTTGAAAGAACTTCCTAAAATGATGAATGATGAAGATTATTCAGTAAGATATGAAGTATCGAGAAGAGTTGATTATAAAAGCCTTCTAGAAATGATAAAAATGGAACGTGGCATTTCAATCAAGGAACAAATGGTAGAAAGAAAAAAGCGAATGAAATCTCTTGGATTGGATACAATAGAGGAGTTTAAGAAGACTGGTAATTTTAATATAGATAAAATAAGCAATGATTTAAAAGAGATAATTAAAAATGTTGATGGGGAATCAATAAAAACAGAAGAATGTTCAAAATGCATAGATGAATTATATGCCCAAACCGATCACTATCTTATTAATAAGGAAACTAGAAAACAATGGCTTCGATCAAGCAATAATGAGGGAGCTGCGGTTTTAAAAGAAGTAATTAAAGAATTATATGGTGGTGAAATTAGACATCATGATGATATTGGGCAAGAACGATGGAATACTTATTTTAAAAACGCTATGTGGCGATGGAATAAAGAAGATGTTTTTAATTATGTAAAAGTACAAAAATCCATTACTGAGAAACTTTTGGATTTAAAATATCCAGGACAGGAGGAATTTGATTTATATCGAGGTACACATGCGCCTGAAGAACAGAAAGATATTGGTAAAAATTGTAAAATATTAACAAATTCTTTAAGCAGTTGGACATTAAAAGAAAAAGTGGCAAGAAGTTTTGGAAAAATAGTTCTTAGAACAAAATTTAAAAAAGATGAAATTTTTTCTTGTTTTTTAACACATAGTCATACGGGATTTGAAAATGAATTTATTACTATAGGAAAGGAAGAGAAAACTCAAATACCACTTATTTAAGAAAGTTCTATTGTTAAAAGAAATAACCTTTAATATTAAGAAGGAGGTGATGCCCAATGTCTGCAAATATTTTTTTTACTGCAGATACTTAACTCATTTTTTCCATAAAAATATTATTAAATATTCCAGACGTCCTTTTAAAACAGTACAAGAAATGAATTGTACTATGATTGAGAGATGGAATGAAGTTGTCAAACAGCAAGACATAGTATATCATTTGGGAGATTTTGGTTTTGGAAAAAATAATGTAGTTGATGTTTTGGAACAATTGAACGGTAAAAAGTTTTTATGCAGAGGTTCCCATGATAAACATACTATAAAAGCCAATAAATATTTCCAGGATATAAAAGAATCTTTTTATTTATCGCTTAGTGGACATCAATTATTTTTATCTCATTATATGCATTATGTATGGCCAACTTCACACTACGGATGCTGGCATTTGTATGGACATAGTCATGGGGGGTTAAATAATATAGCTGAAAGGCATGGAAAATGTTTGGATGTTGGTGTTGATTCACATGATTTTAGACCGTGGAGTTTGTATGAAATAATTGATTTTATGAAAATGCGTCCAGAAAATTTTAATCAAGTGAGGTAATAGGTTATGGATATTAAAGCATACGTGTGCCCACTTTGTGGGGATAAATTGTATAGTAGGGCACGTCATGATTTTAGAAGGTGTTCTTGTGGAAGTATGTTTGTTGATGGTGGATTGGAATTATATACTAGAATTGGTTTTCCAGATGATATGTTAAAATATATAAAAATAGAAACAATTAGACTTCTCGGAGTAACCGAAGAAGTTCTTTATAATGATTGGAATAAAGGAATTGATAGATTTGGATTAATTGAAAATATAAACTAGGGAGGTATAAATTGTTAGAGAATCTTTATGAGAATATGAAAAAAGATAATTTTCCTTTATTTTTGCGAGGGGATATTATTTTAACAAACAATCATAAAAGTTTGTTTGCCAGGTTAATACGTTTTGCTGGACGTCTGGGAGGCAGTAATCCAGAAGTGAATCATGTTGAAATGTATTTGGGCAATGGTACATCTTTTTCTGCCGATGCAAAGATGTGCAAACATGATATTGAACGTTATTTTCAGGGTAAACATGATGTTTATTTTTATAGATGCATTGTTTTATCAGAAGATGATAGGAACAAATTGAGTGCAGAATCTCAGCTTTGGGAAGGCAAACCATACGATGTTTTGGGTATTTTTTGGCAGGCCCTTGATGCTATTACAGGAAATGGTTTTTCCAGGAAATACAATACAGATATGTTAGCTTATTGCAGTGAATTAATTCAGAGAATTTATTGGAAAATTAAAAGAAGAGTTAGTAAAAAAGTAGTAGGAGAGGCCACGCCGGATGATATTAGAATTTATATAAGTCAATCGAAGATATGGAGATTAGTATTTTCAATTAGAAAAATAGGAAATGAATGGGTAATAAAAGTTCCCGATGTTAAATTTAAACCAGAGGAAAAATGCTTTATGGCGTTAGGAGAATAAAATGAGCGCATGTGGAATGGATAAAGAAACAATGAAAAACTTTAGAGATTTTGTTAAAAAATATCTTAAAAAAAATCGGAGGAGGAATCATGCGGATGCAACTGAGGAATATTATAAAGAAAAGAGAAATAAAAATTCTTAAGAATGCTTTGGTTTTATTGTTAATGGTTTCAAGCTTGGGATGTATAATGATAAACAGTGATGTATCTTTATTTTGTACACATGATAACGAATCAAGCATAGACTTGGAAAAAATTAATGATGAAGGAAATACAAAATGAAAAAAATATATATGAAGGATTTAAAAAAGATAGGAGAAAATAACTATGTAAACCATTTTGATTTTGATAAATTGGAAGAAGGTCAAATGACACAACCAGTTCAATCTGGAAAATTTGATGGAGTATCTATTGGTCGGGATGAAGATGGGTTTTATTGTTGTACACATAGAAGTAGAAGTAGTAGTTATCCTTCTGTTGATAAAATTCCTTTAAGTAAAATTAAATTTATTGAAAGTACTGGATCAAAAAATAAAAATTTAGTATAAATAAAGAAAGTTACTAATTGCAAAAAGCATTACTTAATAATACTTTTTGCAAACAACCGCTAAGAGGAAAAGTTATGATTTGTAAAGTATGTAATATGAGATTTCCATATAGGGAAGATAGAGTATGTGCAAGATGTAGAGTAGCTAGTGGAAAGGTAGAGTTTAAGGAATGTTTTGTACGATTATTTCCCTCACATGAACAAAAAAACATATTGGGACAAAGAAGATATATTAAAAACGATTTGCCTAAGAAATTAAAAAGAATGTTTGCAGAGGAATATTATAAACTTATTATGGAAATATTTGAAAAAGGAGGTAGATACAAAATATATATCTGCCTGAGAAAATGGAAAAAAGTAGCAAAAAAATAGGAGAAGAACAAATGGCAAAAACGATACATAATATCATTGTTTTAAGCGAAAAAGATTTGAAGCTAGATTTGAAGGTAGGTGATACAATTTTATTTGGTAAGTTTAAGAATAAAAAGGGAATAGTTAAAGGATTTGGAACGAATGATAAGGGGCAGCCTACAATAATAACTGATAAAAAGGAATTTAATCTTTTAAATTTTCGAATTGAAAAACTTATGGAATAGCACTACGGAGGTTTCATTTTTAGGAGAGCTCATAGCCGATCATTGTAAAAAGCTGGAACCAAAAAAAGAATAGGAGGGTAATTGATGAGCAAGTTTAGAGATGATTATGAGTTATCAAAAAAGAAAAATGAATTAATGAAGGATATTTGGAAAGTTTTAAGCTATGATGGAAGATATATTATGGCAGATTCAAAGTTTCAACAAAAAAACATGGGATGCGATATAATATTACAATCTGAAAATGGCAAAAGTATATTAGTTGATACTAAAAATTCTCGAGGAAATTATAATAAACTACTTCTTGAAGAAATGAGTTGCCCTGCTCGTGGAGTAAAAGGATGGCTACTCAAGGAAAATACATTAACTGATTTTTTATTTTTTTCATTTTGGATTGATTTAAATTTTAAGAAAGCTTACTATGTTCCCTACCGACCATTGAGAGATTGGTTTCTTCTCAATTATACCAAGTATCGTCAAATACAAGAAGAAAAGTCGCTTAATCATAGCACAGCGAGATTGGTTCATATATCGGATGTGGTTAATAATATCAAAGGCATTAAACATATTACTAGAGAATTTGGGAAAGTTAAAGTTATTGATGCTGATTCTCAAATACAAAAACGAATACAAGCTACTTTTGATTTTTAAGAAAGAGGTTATATGGAATATTTAAACATTCAGATAAATATTATAGAAGAAATTCAGAAGATGATAAATAATAATATATTTTTTAACGTGGGTAGATGGTGTCAGAATGATGCTGATGTTTTAAAAGCAGCGGCAAGGATAATAGAAGAAGGATTGAAAGGTTTTCAAAGGAGATTAAATGAAAATGATCATAGCGGTTGATTTTGATGGTACAGTAGTAGAACATAAATATCCAGAAGTGGGACCAGAGTTGGATCATTGTGTGAGGGTTTTACAGAAATTGGTTAGTTATGGACACAAACTTATACTTTCGACAATGCGAAGTGAAGGAAGTTTAATGGATGCAGTTGTATGGTTTGATGAAAGAAATATAAAGTTGTGGGGAATAAACAATAATCCAGAACAACATGCTTGGACAAAATCACCTAAAGTATACGCTCATATTTATATTGGTGATGATGCTTTGGGATGTCCTATAAACATTAAAGGAGCGGATTGGGAAAAAATTGAAATTCTATTATCTCAGAAGGGATGTTGGAGATAACATTACAAACGAAACAATTTTATTATAATAGGGTTGTATGTGGAAAAAGACTTATAAGTAGTTAATTTTATTACATATTTTACTTGAATAAGTCTGGGATTTGACTTTTTGATTAATTTATGCTATATTATAGAAAGGAGGAAGATAATGAAGGAAGCTAGGTTTTTGTACAAATGTAGAAAATGCGGAGAGATATATGGGAATTGTTTTTCAGGAGAAACTCATGCTTTTAGAAAGTTAATAAATGCTTCTCATAATTATAAAGAAGCGAGTGGAAATAATATTTTCCTTTTAAGCTACCATCGATGTAATGATAAAGAAGGAGGAATTGGAGATTTGATAGGATATGAAGTAGAAGAAAAGGATGAAGAAGAAAAGAATAAAGAAAAGAATGGAATAAACGTAGAAGATGTTACAGAAGATGTCACTGGCGTAACCAATGGTGTAAACCCGCGGGCATCATCTCATAAAAATTATTTTCAGGAATAGAAATATTTTAAAATGAAATTAAATAAGGTGAAAATTTATGAGTTGTTGTAGAGAAAATGCTAATATTTGGTGGTTTTTACGTAAATATCCGACTCACATAAAATTAAGTATTTTTAAAAACAGTTACTTTTGGCATGATTCATTTGGTATTTATTGGAATAGGATTATTGGATGCAAAACCATACGTGGGCATAAAAATATAAAGAATGTCGCCGATCCAGGTGAAGAAAAAGAAATGTATTGTTTTGCTTGTCAAAGAAAGGTTTAATATGTACGGGGAGTTCGTCCAACGGCTAGGACGCAGGGCTTTGGACTCTGCAATGTTTGTTCGATTCAAACACTCCCTTCCAAAACAAAAATGTTAGCAGGAGGAGAGAGTGGAAACGCAATATAAATTTATTCATTTTTTAAAAAAAGAAGAAAAGCCAAAAACCTCTGTTTGGTATTGTTGTAATAATAAAAGCGATAACATACTGGGAGAGGTTAAATGGTATTCTAGGTGGAGACAGTATTGTTATTTCTCCACAGTGCCTGCTATTTATAGTATTGGGTGTTTGGAAGATATTAATAACTTTATTCAGCAGCTTAATAAAGAGCGGCATGTGTTGGCGGAAAAAGAATTGAATTGTAATGGGTTATAAAAAAACAGGGATTAAATTATGATAAAAACATTAAAGTGTGGCTGTATAGAAGATAATGGTAATATTGTTGTTTGTAGTTATCATAAATTTAATAAAGCTGTTGCTGGAGATCCTTTGTTTACGTATTTAATAGACAGTGCAGAAAAAATACCAAAATTTAATATTTATAGAAAAACAACAGCAATATGGGAAGATGGGATTTTAGTATGTGAATTATGCAATTTAGAAATTGAAGAATGCTATGGTTGTGGAAAACAATTTAAGGAAGATGACATAGTATATTGTGAAAACATGGGTGATGCGCATTATTGTGAAGACTGTGAGGAATAAATAAATGAGGAGAAATGTATATCTGGTTATCCACTTGAATGGTATTGTGAAGATTGTGAAATATGTATAAATTGGAATGAGTCTGGAGGGCGGTGTTATGTGGGCGGAGATGGAAAAGATTTTTGTCCTTTTGAGGAGGAAGAGAAATGAAAATAATTTTAAAAAATGAAGATTTATTAATAGAAAGTATAATTCGTGAGTTTGATAATCTCTATCAGGATTATAATGATACAGGATTTCCTCAAGGAAAATTGCGTTGTGGCAAATGTGGCACAATTATTAAAACTACAAACGATTCAGAAAGAAAAAGAAAACATTTAGCTCGCAATATAATAAAGGACTTAAAGAGATCCATTTGCCTAAAAAACAGTAATACCCCGCCATCAGGCATGAAGAGATGGAAGTAGGAAAAATGAGAAGATGTTATAAATGTAATGCTATGCTTAGAGAATGTATGGGATCTGTGAACTATAAAGATTTTATGCTGGCAACAGAAGGGAAGATATTGTTTAAAGATGTTCGAGAGTTATGTGGGAAATGTATTATGATTAAATTATTATTTACGAAAGGAGAAATGAATGTTCATTAATGAAAAAAGAGAAAATATGAAAATATCAATAAAAGAAGTTATTGCCGCACCAATATTAAACATAGAAAGCCAGGAGGAAGCAGAAAAAGTGTTGAAGGAAAAAGGAATAGATTGGACTCGTGTTCATAGAAATACAGATGGTTCAAAATTTACTTATTTTATTTCAGGTAAATTAGCCGCCAGATGGACAAAACCTTTAAAAAGTTTAGAGATATATGTTTGAACTAGGGGGATTAAAAAATGGAAGCTATTGCGTGGGAAAAATTTAAAGAATTTTGTGAAGAGGAAGGGATTGATACTGAAAATTTGGAAGATTATGAAACATGGTGGAAATGTTTTAAATTAGGATGGAAATTAGGAAATGAAAGAATGAATGTTGTGGAGAAGTAGAATGAAAATTAATACTGATGGTGGATTAATAATGTGTAAACATAAGGAGTTTTCTTTTAGTTATAACAATGGTATAATGGTTAGAAAATGCAAGGAATGTTCACAGGTAGAAATAAAGATTGAAGATTGGGTTGATATAAAAGAATTGTTTACTTTTTTAAAAGAAGTAGTAAATACAAAAGAGGTCAAGGAGAAGAATGGCCCAAGAGATGGAGATTTGGGTTATAGTTTTCCGTGGGATATGGATTAAAAATGTTGGTGTGGATTGTAGAAAAATGGACTTTGATGCATTAATAAAATTGATACGTGCTATGTTGTTATCATTTTTTCATGATTTGATTTACATAAATCATAGGTGTGTGATTTTTTATTTTGGTTGGAGCATACGATACATAGCTTGTGATTGTGGAAAAGTATTTTATGATGTTAGAAATCCGGAGGAAATTAATAATAAAAGAAGGGGAGATTATGATGATAAAAGTAAATTGTAAACAAGCTGATGGTTATGGTTTTTGTAACAAAAAGAAAAGAGTATTTTTTAAACTATTTAAACCCTCCTGTTGTGAATATGAAAGTTTATCTTCAAGATGTTCTATGGCGGAGCGATATCCAAGACCAAAAGAAATTAACGGGACAAGGCAATTAAAGGATAAAGCAATATCTAAGGTAGTATGTCCTGTTTGTGGCATGTCATACAATATGGTTACGGAAGAAAGGATTTGTCCGCATGTTTCGAAAGTTTGCACAACTTGTAATGATATCCTACAAGATCGTAAAGAATTTAAAAATAGAATTTCCAGAATAAATGAATTGGAAGTGTGTATTGATTTATTAAACAAAGGATATGAAATATTTAAAAATGTTTGTCAAACTGGTTCATGTGATTTAATTGCTTTAAAAAATGGAAAGACTTATATTGTGGAAGTAACAGAAAATGAAATAAAAATAGGAAATGAAATGAAAATAGGAAGTACAATAAAAACACGCTACAAAGAACAGACTTCTTTTTAAAAATATGTTATATTGTAAACAATAATGAAATGAGGATGTAGTAATAAATGCTTAGAGTAATAGTTGCGGGGAATCGTGATTTTAGTGATTACAATTTAATGAGAGAGCAACTAGACATGATTCTTAAAGATGTAATGCCATCGGTTACTATTGTGTCTGGAAGAGCGCGCGGCGCTGATAAACTAGGCGAGAGGTATGCAGACGAAAGAGGTCTTCAGAAGGCTTTATTTCCTG
>Ga0210003_1002081_pt1 | contig 17139 bp, 18 predicted proteins | sample LantaG_FD_182804 | JGI IMG/M metagenome (GOLD analysis project Ga0210003, IMG submission 182804) | Deep subsurface microbial communities from Baltic Sea to uncover new lineages of life (NeLLi) - Landsort_02402 metaG (SPAdes) (version 2) | ecosystem: Environmental > Aquatic > Marine > Oceanic >...
TTGAGGGTGCGGTCAAAGCGGCTGGAGACATAGGTGCTGATACTGCAAAGGCAGTCGAGGATGCTACAACTGGTGCGATCGAAGCTGCCGAGGAGATTGGGAGCGATACCGCTGAAGCGGTGCGCAAAGTATTGAAGACAGCAGCCAAAGGTAGGTAAAGGCAAAAAGGCCACTGCAAAATAGTGTCGCTAATTTGTTTCGCGTGGAAACTTAAGCATAAAAACAGTCGGAAACGAATAAGGAGGTCATTACGATGGCTGGTAATCCAAAATGCAAGAAAGCAGAGCATAAAATGCACATTTGTGCAATAAAGGAACGTGGGTTCGATAAGAAAAAACCCGACAAGTTCCGCGAGATGACCGCAAATCCGAAGTACAAGTGTGGCACTTGTGGAGCAAAAGTGAAAAAAAGTGAAAATCTTTGTAAGCCGGTCAAATTGTAAAAGCATGTTGACCAAGTGAAACATTTTGTGGTTTTTAAGAAATCAAGAAAGGAGATTTTACCATGGTACTATTACCTGTAAAAAAAACTGAAAGAGGCAGAAGTGAGTTAGCGAGACTTCACGATGAGATGGACAATTTAATAGGAGGCTTCTTTGGAGACTGGGACTGGCCTGTCTGGAGTCGCAGCCACTGGCCGGCAATCGACATTGCCGAAAAAGACAACGAATTTGTAGTAAAGGCCGAAATCCCAGGATGCAAAGCCGAGGATGTTAATATCTCCGTACACGGCAATATATTGACCATCAGCGGTGAAAAGAAAGCAGAAGAAGAGAAAAAGGAAAAAGGCTATTACCACATGGAAAGGTCATATGGCAGTTTCAGACGCGATCTGACTCTGGCAAGCGAAGTTGACCCTGCTAAGATTGAGGCTATTTGCAAAGATGGCGTACTTACCATAACTGTGCCAAAAAGCGAAAAAGCAAAGCCGGTCAAGGTCAAGATAAAAGAACAGTAAGCCTAAAACGCTTAAAAAGCGATAGAATTGAAGACACTATTTTTGGAGCTACATGTTCCGGGAGGTTTATTATGAAACGTGGGAAGATAATCCGGGCTTCTGCAGTAGTTATGATTTGCATATTAATGGCAGGCATAATCGGCTGTAAAGAAAAGAAGGCCAACGTCGAAAGATCGACCGGCACTTCATCAGAGGACTACTCTTATGATCAACCTGAATCCTTAGATGAATCAGATGTGATTTCAGAAGAGGGTTCTGAGATAGAAGGCTACTCTGAGAAAACCAACGAAAAATGGTATGACGATGAACAGGAATCTGACGACGAACCTGAATATCCGAATAAGGAACCCAACTTGTCTGAATGGGATCCCAACGACGAGCCTAATCTGCCCGAACAAGAACCAAATGAGTCCCCGGAAGAACCTAACAAACAATGGTTGTAAGGCTGGTGTTTTAGGGCCTGAAATAAAGTAAGAAACAACCCTTTTGAAGAAAGGAAAAGCAATGAAACTTGCGTTCAGAAAGTTCATAGTGATGTTGCTTCTGGTATCTGTTGTGTTACAGCTAGCCGGCTGCAAGCAGCAGAAGAAGGAAAAACCTGAAACAACGGAGAAGGAAACCAAGCAGGTCGAAGAAGAGGAATGGTAAAAGCCCGTGGTTCACTAGCTATCAAACGTCGAGTCAAGTGGTTATGTATGGGAGCCTTTAAGTATGCCTAAAAGGCAAAAATTAGGCTCCCATTAGAAAGAAAGTGAGGTTTCAAATGTTCAAGGCATTTATTCAAAAGCTGAAAGATATGATGAAAAAACTCGGAACAAAATTATCGTGCAAACGATGTACTCCTAAAGGTGATATGAAGCATAAAGGGGCAGTTTAGTTATGAAAGTTTCTAAAGGAGCAAAACGTATGAAGATCAGACCATTATCAGATAAGGTGCTCGTTCAGCGCCTCGAAGCTGAAAACAAAACAACTGGCGGAATAGTTCTTCCTGATACTGCCAAGGAAAAACCAAAAAAGGGCAAGGTGATCGCTGTCGGTAAAGGCAAGATACTTGATGATGGTAAGTTAAAACCTGTGCAGGTCAAGAAGGGAGATACGGTACTGTTTACAAGTTACTCCGGCACTGAGATAAAGATCGATGGCAAAGAACATCTCATTATGGACGAGTCGGACATAATGGCGATTATTGAAGAGTAGTAGTAATAAATATTTGACTTCTTAAATTTTCGGTCTTCAAGGAGAAGATAATATGGCAGCGAAACAAATAGCATATAGCGACCAAGCAAGGGAATTTATACGCAAAGGCGTCAAAAAACTTGCTCATGCGGTAAAGATAACCCTGGGTCCCTGTGGCAGGAATGTAATACTCGAAAAGTCCTGGGGTTCTCCTACTGTAACAAAAGACGGTGTCACAGTGGCAAAGGAAATAGAACTAAAGGATCCTTTTGAGAATATGGGAGCACAGATGGTTAAGGAGGTAGCTTCTAAAACCTCGACAGTTGCCGGTGACGGCACTACTACTGCCACAATCCTGGCCGAGAGCATATTCGACGAAGGATTAAAGAATATCACAGCCGGGGCCAATGCCATGCAGGTAAAACGTGGTATAGATATGGCAGTCGAGGCAATTGTTAATGAACTGAAGAAGATGAGCATATCAGTAGATTCTACCAAGCAGATTGAGCAGGTTGCAACTTGCTCTGCAAACCAGGATATCGAAATAGGTAAGAAACTCGCTGAGGCAATGGATAAAGTCGGCAAAGACGGTGTCGTAACAGTCGAAGAGGGTCAATCACTTGAAACAACGGTAGAGCTTTTGGAGGGTATGCAATTCGATAAAGGTTATCTCAGTCCGCATTTTATTAATAAATTCGAAAACATGACTGTGGAACTGGAAAAACCGTATATCTTCATTCACGAAAAGAAAATAAGTTCTGTAAAGAATATTGTTCCCTTACTTGAAAAAGTTGCCAAAGAAGGTAAGCCGCTGTTGGTTATAGCTGAGGACGTCGAAGGGGAGGCTTTGGCCACATTAGTTGTCAATAAACTACGTGGGGTTCTGCAGGTAGCTGCTGTCAAAGCCCCGGGCTTTGGCGACAGGCGACAGGCGATGCTTGAAGACATTGCGATCATGACCGGAGGCCAAGCTATTATGGAAGATTTAGGCCTCGAGCTTGAGAGTATCGAGATAAAACAGCTTGGCAGAGCAAAAAAAGTAACCATTGATAAAGATACGACTACCATTATCGAAGGAGCTGGAAGCAGAGACGCCATAAAAGGAAGAATAGAACAGATCAAAAACGAGATTGAAAAAACTACAAGCGACTATGATAAGGAAAAGCTTGAAGAAAGATTAGCAAAGCTGGCGGGCGGGGTTGCTCAGATTAATATTGGCGCTGCCACAGAGACAGAGATGAAGGAGAAAAAGGCCCGTGTCGAAGATGCCTTACACGCCTGCCGAGCTGCTGTTGAAGAAGGTATTTTGCCTGGCGGCGGGATTGCAATGCTCAGAGCGTTACCCAGCTTGAGAAAAATCAAAGCGGTAGGAGATGAAAAAATAGGTGTTGACATCGTAAGAAGAGCGGTAGTAGCTCCTATAAAGCAGATTGCTGAAAACGCCGGTCTTGATGGTGCTATTGTTGCTCAGAAAGTTATGGAAAACAATGATAGGAATTTCGGATATGATGCCCTGCGTAAAGAATATGGCGATATGATTGAGTTTGGTGTCATAGTACCGACAAAGGTCGAAAGATGTGCATTGCAAAACGGCGCTTCAATTGCATCACTTCTGCTTACTACAGACGCTATAGTTAGTGAAATCCCTGAGAAAAAGAAGAAAACGCCAGAGCTTCCTGGCGAAGATGAGTATTAAACGAAATGAATGCTTGTGTTGACAGAAAGATATGGCAGGAAGATGCTCAGAAATATACTGCTATCGTTTATTCCGATATTTGTGGCCGTCGATGCTATTGGGGTATTGCCTATCTTTGCATCGCTTACTGAAGGATTAGCTCAAAACCAAAGAACAAAAATTATTATACAATCCATGCTTACCGCCTCATGTCTGGCGATTGGCTTTATTTTTCTCGGAAAGGCGGTTTTTAGATTTCTGGGCATAACTGTCAGTGATTTTATGATTGCCGGAGGAGCGATTCTTTTTTGTCTTGCAATTATAGATATTGTTAATCCGGTCAAAGAACGGCGCGTTCCAAGCGATGATCTTGGAGCAGTGCCTCTTGGTACGCCTTTGATTGTAGGGCCGGCAGTCCTTACTACTTCTCTAATTATCATTTCTCAATACGGTACATATGCCACTTTGATATCGGTACTGGCAAACGTCCTGCTTGCAGGTTTGGTTTTTAGTTTAGCGGGTACCTTAATAAAGTTTCTGGGTGAAGCCGGCTCGAAAGCCCTTTCGAAGGTCACAAGTCTTTTATTGGCGGCAATTGCCGTAATGATGATGAGAAAAGGAATAATAAATTTTCTAAATGAAGGGTTAAAGGTGTAGAAATGAAGGCAAGTGTGAAAAGAAGGCTTAACCATGAGCTTTTTCAACGGCACCCTGACAACCCTATTCTATCTGTTGAAGATTGGCCATATGATGCTAACTCGGTATTTAATGCTGCTGCCGCGGAAGTAAATGGCAAGACTTTACTTCTCGTTCGTGTCGAAGATTTTAGAGGTATCTCACACTTCACAGCGGCTCGCAGCAAAGATGGGGTTAGTAATTGGGAAATTGACCCGGGGCCCACTTTAAGGCCTGAACCGGAATCACATCCGGAAGAAATTTGGGGCATTGAAGACCCAAGGATAATCTGGCTGGAGGAATTGCAGCAGTGGGTGATTACTTATACAGCTTTTTCAAAGGGTGGTCCCTTAGTCTCATTAGCTACTACAAAAGATTTTCACAACTTTAACCGCCTGGGCCCTGTAATGCCGCCTGAGGATAAGGACGCTGCGGTTTTTCCTGTACGATTCGATGGCAGATGGGCAATGCTGCACCGGCCTGTGGCCAAGCTGCCCAATATTCCTGCCAATATCTGGATTTCATTCTCACCCGATCTGAAGCATTGGGGTGACCATCAGGAGGTCATTCAAGCCCGAGAGGGTAGCTGGTGGGATGCTAACAAAATAGGGCTTTCTGCGCCGCCAATGGAAACAACTGAAGGCTGGCTGATTTTATACCATGGTGTACGACCCACCGCTTCAGGATCAATTTACCGGTTGGGGCTGGTTCTTCTTGATCTGGAAGATCCAGCACGTGTGATTCGAAGATCGGATGAATGGATATTTGGTCCTAAAGCTTCTTATGAGAGGGAAGGTGATGTGGATGATGTGGTCTTTCCATGCGGCTGGATAAGAAAAGACGATACCATTTTTATGTACTATGGAGCGGCAGATTCATGTATAGCGTTGGCAACTGCTAAATTGGCTGATCTTGTGGCGTTTCTCCAGACGTGCAAAAAAGATAGTCCCGAATTTACATGAGTGAATTAATCTTTAAGGAAAGGTTGCTATATGAATAATACGTTTATCAGCTATCAGGACATCCTGGATATTTCAAGGCATAAAGATGAAAAAGGAGCGATAAGCCTTTATCTCTATTCTTCCATTGATGAAACGGAAAGAGATTTTGCGATGCACTTCGATAGTCTTAGTGACCAGATAAAGAAGGAAGCTCAAAAATATTCGCCTAAGAGTAAATATTTGAAAACACTAATACAACAGATTCAAAAAAAACGGGAATCCTTATTGGATCACTTTGTTGAAAATAAAGCTCAGACGTTTTGTTTGTTTGTATCCGAGGATTTCGATAAACTGACCAAAATACCTATAAGAGTAAAAGAAAGAGTTGTCGTTGATAGTGAATTTTATACCTTTCCACTATTGGCATTACTTGAGCAGTTTGAGCGGTTTGCAATATTGGTTTTTGGCCGGCAGAAAGCTCGTCTTTATAGCTACTATTTGAGTCAGATGCGGGAGAGAGAAACCGTTTTTCATAATTATGTGATACCGAAATTCAATGCTTCGACAAGTTCCTGGAGATGCCTTAGAGAAAAGACTGTAAACCAAAAAATCGATGACACTTATCACAGGCATCTTAAGGAAGTATGTAGAATATTATTTAATAACTTCAGAAAGTATGGGTTTGACAAACTGCTGCTTGCTTCCCATCAGTCACAAATAAACTCAATCAAGAGACATCTGCATTCTTATCTTGTTCCAAGATTGATTGGTGAATTTATAGCGGATGCTGATGATCCCGTTCAAATCATTAAAGAAAAAGCTGATATTACAATCGCCGAATACAGAGAAAACAAGGAGAAGATAAAAGTAACAGAGCTATTAAACAGCCATGCCCATAACAAAGCTGTTTTGGGTATAGAACCTGTACTTGACGCTCTGATGGCTGGTAAGGTAAGACTACTTGTTCTAACTGAAGATTTTCATGCCGAAGGTTATGCTTGTCCTGAAGGTCATTTTTCAACAATTACCCTTCCTGAAAACAGAATGTGCTCTATTTGCAACAAAGAACTGAAAGAGCAGCCTTTTCTCGAAGACCAGATAATAGAAGAAGCCTTGGCGCAGAGAGCAGAAATATTCCATATAGTACGCAAAAAAGATATGTTGGCCGATTACAAAATTGGTGCCTTTTTAAGATACTGATAATTTCAAAACAATTACAAGTGAGCATAATTGGTAAAGCAGAAAAGGACATTTTATAAGCAATTGAAAGTTTAGGTACGAAAAATGAAATACCTGCTAACTAATTTGATGTCGAACTGTAATGGTTTGATTTTAAAAAAATTGACATTAATAATTGCAGCCTTAGCTTGTATAGTTCCTGTTATTTTCTATGTTGGCTGCGAACAGGCTAAACAACGCTCCTTTATAAGAAGAAAGCCACTGTCTTATAGCCAGATATCTAAAGAAGATATTCAAGACAAGCTTAGTAATTTTGAAGAATATTTCACAAGCAGCATTAAACAGTCAGCAAGTGAATTAGACAAGCTTTCTACCGAAACCAGATTGCATAAATTGACCCTTCTATGGCGCGTACGCTCAGTTGCAGCTCTGCACAACATGTTCCAGCGGGATGATCCTTTGATTGCCTTTATAGATACCTGGACGCTTTGTGTCAGAATGACCGAATATTTTGAAACAGGCCAGGGATATGAACTTTTTGCTCCACACCAGGATATTGCTATAAACGTCTCCAAGCAAATAGAAGGTGAAATCGAAGCAATTGCAAAGACATTTCTCTCAGAAAAAATCTTTAGTGAGACCAGAACAAATGTCCATAATTTTGCACAGGCCAATCCTATTCAGGGTACTTTTTTAAAGACTACTATTTATGCCACTGAGACGAGAAAAGATCCATCAAACCCGTTTTATAATGTAATTACTCTGCCACTTGCTCCATTTCGAGCTATGGAAGGTGTCGGTAGAGGTTCGACAGCTATTTATAAGTTTTCAAACACCGCGGAAAGATTTGCAGAAATTGTCAAGGAATTGCCCGATTCCACACGCTGGCAGCTAATGCTGCTACTCTATGAAATTGAAGAAGCCAATATGACCAAATCCTTTCTAACAAATATGGAAGGTATTTCTAAAAGCGGTACGAGGCTTGCGGATACAGCGGAAAAACTGCCTCAGCAAATACGCGAAGAGCTGTCTATAGCCATCGAGGAAATTGATAATAAACAGGCAAATATCCAGAAAACGCTGGATAAAGCTGAAAGCACAGCTGCCGTTATCGAAGGCCTTCTTGTAAAAATGAATCAAACAGCTGAAGTATTTACAGTAACCTCTCAAAATGTCAACGAAGCTGCCAAGGCATGGCAGGCTGCCGCCGATGCGACGAGGCTGACCATTAACCAACTGAGCAGGAAAGAGTCTGCGAAAGATGCCTCAAGTTCGTCCACTATAAAGGACTTACGCGAAACTGCTGATGCTATAACTAAAACGGCTAACAAATTGAGACTTCTTAATTCCGAACTGAATGAAAATGTCGATCGCATATCTTCAAAAGCTCATGCGTTCACCGGCAATCTGACGTGGAAGATAGCTGCGTTGCTTATATTAATCTTTTTACTTGCCTTGGCTTATAGATGCATCGGGATTTATGTATTAACAAGAGGGGGGAGGAAAAACCAGGCTAAAACTTAATGACGTTCACTAATCATTTATGGAGGTATTGGAATGATAATTGGAAACATGGTTAAGATAAGAACCAAGAGGTATTTCGATAGGCAGCCTTTGTGGGTAATAGTTGGGAAGGTTCTGGATTTTTCTGGAAACTGGGTAAAAATCGAGGGTAAAGGAATAGGCTTCTTTCAGGCAAAAGTCGACCCGATAGATGTTGACACGGAAATAAGGGTTCTTCTTTTGCCAAAAGACAATATTGCCCACATAAGAATCCTCCCTGATGATTATGATCTTAAAGATGTTAAAGTTGAAAGAGTAGGTTTTAGATACTACATAAAAATAAAGGGTGCTCCTGATGCAAGCTTAGGTGAAGTAGCAGAAAAAACATAACGAGCTTTTTATTGTTTTTAGAGCGTGCCATTAGGAACTCGTAAAGAATCTTTGTGTGAAAGTGATATGAGATTAAAAAGGGATTTGGGCTTAGTGCATGTCTTCTGCATTGCCAGTGGTGCAATGATTAGTTCCGGTATTTTTATATTACCTGGGCTTGCTTATTCCAAAGCCGGCCCTGCAGTAATAATCTGCTATTTTCTGGCCGGACTTCTCTCCATTCCGGGAATGCTGAGTCTGGCAGAGATGACAACGGCTATGCCCAAGGCTGGTGGTGATTGTTTCACTATTATTCGTAGTATGGGACCAAGCGTAGGTACAGTAGCAGGATTACTGAGCTGGTTTTCGTTATCTATGAAAAGTGCTTTTGCTCTTATCGGTATATCTGTTTTCACTGTACTACTGGTTGATCTTGATATACATGTGATTGCTGTATTCTTTTGCCTGATTTTCCTCTCTATCAATCTGATTGGAATCAAGGAGGCTGGCAGGACGCAGGTTATTATGGTAGCCGGCCTGTTATTGCTTATGGTTCTGTATATTGCCGCGGGTGTACCGGTGGTAAGAGTGGAACGTTTTTCACCGTTTATGCCCAAAGGGATAGCGTCCATCTTCTTTACTACGGGCTTTGTATTCGTTTCTTACGCTGGGTTATTAAAAATTGCCAGTGTCGCCGAAGAAATCAAAAATCCCGCCAGGAACATACCACTTGGCATGATCCTTTCGCTTTTGGTAGTAAGTGTACTTTATACCCTTATGGTTTTTGTAACAACGGGCGTACTGGAAGCAGGCAGTTTGAGTCAGTCACTTACACCAATTTCAGATGGTGCCGAGGTTTTTATGGGTTCTGCCGGTATGATAGCTTTGAGTATCGCGGCCATCCTGGCATTTTTATCCACCGCTAATGCCGGAATTATGACAGCTGCAAGGTCACTGATACCATTGAGTCAGGATAGGCTGTTACCGGCCTTCTTAGGCAAGATCAATGTAAGGTTTAGAACTCCCCACAATGCTCTTATAATAACAGGTGCATTTATTATTCTTTCTTTATTTTTGAGACTTGAAATACTGGTAGAGGCTGCTTCTGTAGTGCTGATACTCACAAATTTGCTTTCGTGCACCTCTGTAATCATTCTAAGGGAAAGCCGACTTCAAAATTACCAACCACGTTTTCGAGCACCATTATATCCCTGGCTACAGATATTCGGGATTGTAGGTTTTTGCTTTTTAATAATCGAAATGGGCAGGGAGGCACTTTTGATAAGTTGCCTGCTCATAGTTGTTGCAATCTTCGTCTATTGGTTTTATGGACGAATCAGAACGAATAGAGAATATGCCTTACTCCATCTTATTGAGAGAGTCACTGCCAAAGAGCTCACCACGTATTCCTTGGAATCAGAGCTTCGGGAAATCATCAGAGAAAGAGATGATATTATAAAAGACAGATTCGACCATATAGTCGAGAAATGCATAATACTTGATATACAAGAATCCATCCTCCTCGATGAATTTTTCAGGCAGGCCGCGGACGCCATGTCCGGACGACTTAAACTGAACTCTTCGGTCTTACTCAACCTACTTGTCCAGAGAGAAAAGGAAACGAGCACGGTCCTAAACTCTGACTTGGCGATACCACACATCATTATCAATGGCGATAAGACTTTTGACATCTTGCTCGTTCGTGCTCGGAAAGGTGTCAGATTTTCACCAGAGTACCCGAATGTACATACGATTTTCGTTCTGATAGGAACAAAAGATGAGCGGAACTTCCATTTGCGTGTACTCTCGGCAATCGCCCAAATTGTTCAGGATCCCAGCTTTGAGAAGAAATGGATGACAGCAAAAAATGAGCGAGCACTTCGCGATATCGTCCTTTTAGGGACACGAAAACGAGATCAAGATACTGTCTTTTTAGTCTCTGATTGAGAATTATAAAAATTCAACTGTATAAAAAACATTTATAGCCACAGTAATGACCAGATTAAGCCAAATAGACGAAAAATTAAAAAAACTCGAAACCCTTTTGGTTAGCAGGAACTCACTTCTGATTGTGATGCAGGATAATCCCGACCCTGATGCCATTGCTGCATCATGTGCCTTGAAAGAACTCGCTAATAAAATAGCCAATATAACCTGCCAGCTTGCTTATGGCGGCACAATTGGACGTGCCGAGAACCGTGAGTTGGCTCATTATTTGGGGTATAATTTCCATCCCTTCGGTGAGATTGGTCACAAAAACTTTGACCTTATTGCTTTAGTAGACACACAGCCAGCAACGGGGAATAATCCATTGCCTGCAGATATCTTGCCGGATATCGTTATTGATCATCATCCTATAAGAAAAGCAACTTGCAGCGTTGCTTTTACAGATATTCGCCAGAACTATGGTGCGACATCCACAATTCTGTGCGAATATCTTTTAGCAGCCCGAATCACTCCTGAAATACCACTGGCAACGGCATTGCTTTATGGAATCAGGTCAGATACGCAAGACCTTGGCAGAGAGTCTATTCAGGCAGATATTGATGCAATGGAAGTATTGTATCCCCTGGCAAATAAACGGATGCTAAGCCAGATTCAGCGAGGAAGAGTACCATCAGCTTACTACCAAATGCTTACGACGGCATTAGCTAATACGAAACTTTATGGGAATTGCTTGATTTGCGACATTGGAGAGATTGACAACCCTGACATGATTGGTGAAGTAGCCGACCTTTTGCTAAGACATGATAAAATTGATTGGGTAATGTGTTATGGGCTTTTCAATAATCAATTACTTATCTCTCTTCGCACTCAGGACAAGGAGCTTAAGGCAGGCGATGTTATACGTAATATAATTCAACGAATCGGCACTGGTGGAGGTCATGCAGGTATGGCAGGCGGGCGAATATCATTACAAAATGGAAAAGAGGATACATCAGAATATTGCCGTTTAGAACAGGTGATACGTAAGAGATTTCTAAAGGCCTTAAGAATTAAAAATACAAGAGGCCCGCTTTTGATTCGCATGCCGTTAAAAACAGGGGCAAACAAATCAAGTTAAAATTAGAAAGCAAAGGTATCCAGCATATATAGCAAGAAAGAAACTTGCTTCCCATCTGTCCAGTTTATGTCTTTTTCCTGTGAACATAAACACAAATAATAGAATACTGGCCAGGACCACAACACCGATATCAAGGTTATTGCGTGATTGAAATGGTAAAGGTCTAATCAGTGAGCTTATACCAAGAATAAAGAAGATGTTGAAGATATTGGATCCTACCACATTTCCAATAGCAATTTCAGAATTTCTCTTATAAGCAGCTACAGCAGAAGTTGCTAATTCGGGCAGTGAGGTTCCGATAGCCACGATCGTCAAGCCGATTGTTGATTGGCTTATCCCCAAAGCATTGGCTATATAGACCGCGCCATCTACCACCAGCTTGCCGCCTAAAATCAAGGCAGCCAATCCAAAAACAATTAGAGCGATGATTTTTCTGGTATTAAGTTCCTTTCGAAATAATACATCTTCGATACCTTCAATACGTTTAGCAACACTGAAAGAATAGTAAATGAAGATTACAAAAAAGCTGAGCAGGATTAATCCGTCAATACGAGTTAATGCTGAAATTTCAGCATTGTCAATTAATTTGTCATTGGCCATCACACCCAGCATAATAGCAGCCAAAAGACTCAAAGGTATCTCCTTCCAAACTGTACCTTTTGTGACTACTAACGGGTAAATAATCCCGGAAATACCAAGTATAAGCAAGATATTTGCAATGTTGCTTCCCAATATGTTACCAACGGCTATGCTGGCACTTCCCTTTATACTGGCGAACACGTTTACGGAAAGTTCCGGCAGAGAAGTCCCAAATGCTACGACAGTAAGACCAATCACAAGGTCGGATACGGAAAGCTTTTTGGCTAAAGCACTGGCGCCATCAACCAGAAGGGTGGCGCCTTTAATTATCAATATAAACCCACCAATCATCAAAACACAATGCCACATAATCTGCTCTTGCAACGAAATTTACGAGCCTTAAGTTAAACTTTCCGATATAATAACCGGAAAATATTGTCGAGCAATAGTTAATGTACGGAGTTTTAAAAATCCACAGGGACTAAGTTGGGAAATGAAAGAATATCTGTTTACATCTGAATCGGTGTCTGAAGGCCACCCGGATAAGCTGGCTGACCAGATCGCCGATGCAATCCTGGATACCTGTATTAAAGAAGATAAGAATTCGAAAGTGGCCTGTGAAATACTAATAAGCGGCAAAAAGATAACCGTTGCCGGAGAAATCACCACCACTGCCAGGCGGGAGGATCGACTATCTGAAATTATAACTGATGTGGTAAAAGAAGTCGGATACACAGATCCATCCTGTGGTTTGGATTACAAAGATTGCCAAATAGAAACAATTCTACGCCGGCAAAGTCCCGACATCAGCATGGGTGTGATACGCGATGATGGCCAGATCGGCGCCGGCGACCAAGGAACAATGTTCGGTTACGCAACACGGGAAACACCCCAATTGATGCCTCTTCCAATTTCTTTAGCCCACCAATTGGTTCAAAAACAATCACTGCTTCGCAGGAGTGGTGAGATCCCCTGGTTACGTCCCGATGCAAAGTCGCAGGTGACTGTACGTTATGAAAACGACAAGCCTGTAACTGTTGAAACTGTTGTATTGTCAACCCAACATACGCCGGAAATAGAGATTGACGCACTGCGGAATGCCGTCATTGAGCGGATCATTAAGGACGTGATTCCAGAAAAGCTACGTTCGAGCAATATCGAATATTTTGTGAATCCCACGGGTAGATTTGTCATAGGTGGTCCGGCTGCCGATACGGGCCTGACAGGCAGAAAAAATGTGGTAGATACTTACGGCGGCAGTTGCCCACATGGTGGTGGTTCATTTTCCGGCAAGGATCCCACCAAGGTTGATAGATCTGCTTGCTATATGGCCCGTTACATAGCCAAGAATGTAGTTGCCGCTGACCTGGCAGATCGGTGTACTGTTCAACTAGCATATGCGATAGGAGTAGCTGAACCAGTCTCTTTTTCGATTGATCTGCATGGCACTAGCAAAGTTAGTGAACAAAAGCTCGAAACAGCGATAAAGGACATTTTCCCACTTACACCAAGGGGAATAATTGAATGTCTTGATTTGCTAAGACCAATTTATCGTTCAACGGCCGTTTACGGCCATTTTGGCCGTGAGCTGCCTGAATTCACCTGGGAAAGATGTGACAAAGTAAAAGATTTGAAAAACTATTTTAAGACATAATTATCGTATGTGATTTGGAAAAATAAAATGGAAAAACCACGATGGAGCAAAATCAAGAGGTTAAGAAAAAGCGGTTTTCGCAGGCGCATGGAAACTAAAAATGGACGGAAAATATTGAGCAGGAAACGACGAGAAGGCCGTTCGGTTAATGTCACTTGATGATAACTGATAGTACTTCCCGACTTCATTCCAAAGTATAGATGCGATCCTAATTAAGGAAATATGTTTTAGAAATGTTTGAAACGATAACAAAAATATTATTTCTTTTGACGGGAGGCCTTGCCCTTTTTCTTTTTGGCATGGTAAATCTGTCGGATGGTTTGAAAAGAGCAGCATCTGCCCGCCTGCGGAAAATCTTGGAAAAGTCAACTTCAAGTCTATTTAGAGGGCTGATCGTTGGGACTACGGTAACCTGTCTTATCCAGAGCAGCAGTGCCATGATGGCTCTTCTGATAGGACTTGTAAATGCCGGACTTATACGGCTGCGGCAGGCAATTGGAGTGGTACTTGGCGCCAATATAGGGACTACTATTACCGCGTGGATAGTATCTTTGATAGGTATCTTTGCTTTTTTAAGCATTACTCATTATACATTACCTATAATCGCTGTAGGATTAGCGGTAACGCATTTTTGTAAGGGTGTCAAAACTCGGGGAAGCGGCCAAACTTTGTTCGGGCTTGGTATTTTGCTTCTGGGCCTTTCTTTTATCAAAGATGCATCCGAACCCTTAAAGACAATCAGTACTTTTCAACAATGGTTTTCTGACATTACTCCTCTTTCAGCTATTATTATAGGATTAGTGACTTGCTGGATTATCCAGTCGAGTTCAGCAACCATTGCACTTGTTGAGATTTTTGCTTTTCAGGGTATGGTTTCTCTACCGGTTGCTTTGGGTTTAGCTCTTGGTGCGGATATGGGCACCACAATTACAGGAGAAATTGCTGCGCTAACGGGTAATCAGACCGCTCGACAGACTGCTCGTTCTCATACTATGTTTAATTTTTTTGGGCCTGTATATCTAATTCCTCTGATAGCATTGGGGATATGGCCAAGATTTATAGAAAGCTTGCTCCCGGGCCAAGTGACTCAAGCCAATATAATGATACATATAGCCCTTGCTCATACTATTTATAATACATTTAGTGCTATCCTGTTTCTACCGTTAGCGGGATTCTTGGAGAAAACCTCTATCTTAGCAACGGCTCTAACTGATAGTTTGGGACATCAGATTGTCAAATTTTTAAGCAAAGGTACTCGCCAGTGGCCTCATAGTGAATTTCCCTACAAGACTGTTAAATTAGACCAAAAGATCTTGGAAATGCCATCGGTCGCTATTGAGAATGTGTACCAGGGAATGGTGAACATGCTCAGACTTGGAGAAGAAGCAGTGCAAAAAGCGATGTCGGGTTTGTTTGAAAAAAATCCCGGAGTGCTTCAGAAAGTAACGAATATAGAAAATACTGTCGACTTATTTCAAAAAGAGTTGACTGAATATCTGGCTGAGCTTATCCAGAAAAACCTGCATCCTGACATTGCACGCGAAATTCCCACTTTAATTCACAGTATAAATGATATTGAAAAGATCGGGGACTATGGCCAGGATATGGCAAGAATTGCCGCACACTGTTTAGAGGAAAAAATAGTTTTTGATAAAGATGCTACAAGCGAGTTGGGGACCTTATTGGCCGAAGTCAAGGAAATGATCAAAAAAATAACAGTGGCTTTAAGGGAAAACAATCAAATTTTAGCCAATGAATCTCTCAAACATGAAATTCAAATAGACAGCTATTATGCAGCATTCCGAGAGCAAAATATTGAAAGGTTGAAAGCAGGGATTTACTCTCCTGCAGCAAGTGTCTATTTTTTAGACTTACTGACAAAGTTCGAAAAAATAGGTGATCATTTAACTAACATCGCTCTTGGGATATTGAAGACCGAAGGTATGGTTAAAACCACGTAATGAAAAAAATGAATACAAACAAAACAATTACTCTTCAACAGGGGCATAACAAATCTATCCACAGAATGCCCCTCTCAGAAGTATACAAGGCGCCGAATACCTGTGAAGATAGATTGATTTGATTTCAAAACTGTATTATTCACACAAATCATCTCAATGATTTTTAACAGTGATCCTTTCTTTGAATCACACATGGAATAGTCAAGATTTAATCTGACACTTCTGTTATAACCCATGACAAAGGATTTGCACAACGGAACGGAGGCGTAGCCGGAGTGGAGTTGTGCAAATCGCAATCGAAACAGAAAGGAGTGTCAGAAGATGACGACAGAACAGAAAATCATCAAAAACAAAGTCGGCCTGTTGGAACTGGCCAAACAACTCGGAAATGTATCAAGAGCATGTAATATTTTAGGCTACTCGCGGGACAGTTTTTACCGCTACAAAGAACTATATGCGACCGGCGGAGAAGCTGCACTGCAAGAGATCAGCCGAAAGAAACCTATACTCAAAAACAGGGTTGCTCCTGAGATTGAGGAAAAAGTGGTCGAACTTGCCTTTGAACAGCCTGCATGGGGCCAGCAAAGGGCATCTAATCAACTCCGCAAGGAAGGCATATTCATCTCGCCTGGCGGAGTCCGTAGCGTCTGGCTTCGGCACGATTTACACACCTTTAAGCTGCGTCTCAAAGCCTTAGAAGCTAAGATGGCACAGGAAGGCCTGGTCCTCACGGAAGAACAGTTGGCGGCTTTAGAAAGGGCCAAGCAGGAGAAAGAAGCCCATGGAGAGATTGAAACCGAACATCCCGGCTATCTGGGATCGCAGGATACGTTCTATGTCGGGACTCTCAAAGGCGTTGGACGAATCTACCAGCAGACATTTATTGATACCTACTGCAAGGTTGCGTTTGCCAAACTTTATGATCGCAAGAACGCTTTGGTTGCAGCTGACATATTGAATGATCGGGTCGTGCCTTTCTTTGAAGAACATGATGTCCGGCTGTTACGTGTCTTGACCGACCGTGGTACGGAGTACTGCGGCAAGCGTGAAGACCATGAGTATCAGTTGTACCTGACTCTGGAGGACATTGATCACAGTAAAACAAAAGCCAGGAGTCCTCAGAGTAATGGCATTTGTGAGCGATTCCACAAGACTGTTTTGAATGAGTTTTACCGGATTGCATTTCGTAAAAAAATCTACAATAGTCTTGACGAATTGCAGACTGATTTGGATACTTGGATTAAATACTACAATGAAGAAAGAACGCACAGTGGAAAATATTGTTTTGGAAAAACGCCGATGCAAACATTTTTAGATTCAATGCCGTTGGTTCGAGAGAAAATGTTAAACAATACCTTACAGACAGAAGACCCTGTTTGTCAGATTAAATAGTGGCTACTACAAAT
>Ga0210003_1002082_pt1 | contig 17133 bp, 12 predicted proteins | sample LantaG_FD_182804 | JGI IMG/M metagenome (GOLD analysis project Ga0210003, IMG submission 182804) | Deep subsurface microbial communities from Baltic Sea to uncover new lineages of life (NeLLi) - Landsort_02402 metaG (SPAdes) (version 2) | ecosystem: Environmental > Aquatic > Marine > Oceanic >...
GGGGGGGGGGGGGAGCGAGCGGTTGGAGGGAAGGGCGGCGACCCGTTCCCGCCGGCGGCGGCCCGCCGCTCCGAGTGCGCCGCGGCGGTCCGCGAGGGCGTCTTCCGTGGGGCCCGCCGCGCCGCGGACGCGGCCTCGCTGCTGTGCGACTCCGTGCTGGCCCCCGCCGAGGAGTCCGGGAGGCTTCTCCCTCGGTCTCCGCTCTCTGGAGGAGGAGGACGAGGAGGAGGAGGGGGAGAGGCGGCAGCGGCGAGCCTGCGAGCCGCCGCCGCGGCCGTCGTCGCGGGCCGAGGCGGCGACAGCGACGCCGGAAGACGCGACCCCGAGGCCCAAAACGCCGCGACCTCGACAGCCTACCTCTCCTCCCTCGCGAGGTGGCTCATTCTTCCTCCTTCGCTCCCTCAGCTCCTCGTCGAGCGCTCCGGCGTCTTCTCGGCAGCGGGGCAGTGGCGCGCGGCCGTGGCGGACGCGCGGAGGGCGCTGGAGCTGAGCCTCGTCGAAGAAAGCCAACCCTCGACCAAAAAAGACAGAGCTTCCAGGTTTGCTGGCAAAAACGAAAAAGAAAAGGAAGAAAGAGAAAAAAAAGACCCGACTCGCCCGCAACAGCTCCGGCCCGCCCCTTCCGACGCCGCGGCTCTGGCACTGGCGAGGGCGCTGCTCGCGAGGCCAGGAGACGAGGAAGGGCGCGGGGACTGCAGGGAGGCCGCGAGGGCGCTCTCGGAGGGGTTGGCGAGGATTCGGCGGCGCGCCGCCCCCACGGCGGGCGCCGCTGCCTCGGGGGCTGCTGCGGCGGCGGCGGCGAGCCCCACCAGCGAGGGGGAGGCCTCCCGTCGCCGCGAGCGGGCCGCCTCGGCCCTGGCGTCCCCGCTCGTCGAGCTGCTGAAGAAAATCCAGGAGAGCGGGGAGCTGCCGCCGGGGGAGGTCGGCGAGATCCTTTCGTCGCCCTCGTCGGGGAGTCGCCCCGGGGGGAGGCCTCCTCCGCGCCGCCGACGCCTCCGCGTCGGCCTCGAGTTTTCAGGCTCCTCTGCTTCTCTTGACGCCACCGGAGCTCGCTCTGCCCTTCTGCTCCACGTCTCCGAGGCTATGCACGTCCCGAGGACGGCTGTGGCTCTCGAAAAGGTCTCCAGGAGCGGAGCAGGTGGCGGCGCTGCGCTCTCGCTCTCGCTCTCGGCCTCGGTCTCCAAGGAGGAAGAGGGCGACTCCTCCTCTTCTCCTTCTTCCTCCTTGGAGGCGAGCCTCCGCTCTTCCCTGGCAGAGATCTGCCTCTGCCCGACGAGCATCCGGGTGTCTTTCATCGAGGAGGAGGAGGAGGAGGAGGAAGCGAGAGAGAAGGAAGGGAAGATGCCCGAAGGAGGAGCGGAGCCGGAAGAAGGCTCCTCCTCCTCTCTTTCTCCCTCGTCCGCGCTCGTCCCTCTCTCTCCCCCTCCCCCCCCCCCTCTCGACCTCTCCCTGCCGCTGCTCCTCCGGCCCCCTTCCAAACCCCCGCCGCGACTCACCGACGCCAGGGGCCGGCCCCTCCCCCCGGTCCCGCGCCACGCCTTCGCCCTCTCGCGCGTGCACTACTCCTCGAGAGACGTCTCGGGCCGCTCCGCCGACTCGTGGCTGGACGCGCCGCGGCTCGGCCTGCGCTGGCGGCAGTCGGCCGGCGAGGTGAGCGTCGTCGTGGCGTCGGTGGCGGCTGCCGGGCTGTCCGCCGCGGAGGTCGAGGTGGTCATCTCGCCGAGGAGGCTGCTCGTGGCGTCCTCGAAGAAGAAGAAGGAGAAGAAGAAGAAGGGGGGGAGCGGGAGCGGAGGAGGCGGCGAGCGCGGGGACGAGGAAGCGGAGGCGACGGCGGCGAAAGCGAAAACGAATGCGAAAGCGAAGACGGGAGCGGAAACGCTCGAGGACATCGAGGTCTTCCTCGACCTCGCCCTCGAGAGGATGGTCGTCCCCGACGAGTCGACGTGGACGCTGCTCGCGCCCGGGGGGGTGGGAGAGGAGGGGCTCCTGGTGACGCTCGCCAAGGCCAACGCCGAGCTGTTCGCCGCCGCCGCCTCGCCCCGCTCCTCCTCGGCCGCTGCTGCTGCTGCTGCTCCGTCGCCGTCGCTCACTTGGTGGCCCCGGCTCGCAGAGAGGGTCGACTTCCCTCCCCCGCCCCGGGGGTCCGACCTCGGCGGCGGCGGCGGCGGCGAGGGCGGCGAGGGCGGGGACGACGAGACGGCGGTCGCCTGGGACGACTACGAGAAGGACTACTCCGACCTCCCGCGGTTCGCTGCAGAGAGGATCAACGCGGCGGAGGCGGCGCTGCGGCTGCAGGATCCGAGCGGCAGCGCCGGGGGAGGCGCCGGCGGCGGCAGCGGCGGCGGCGACGCGACCTTCACGGGCGTCGTCGCTTCGGGCGGCCTCGACAGGGCGCTGCGGCGCTCGCTGACCTGCGCCGACGACTCGCGGAGGCGCCACCGGGCCGAGAGGCTGCGGGAGATGCGGCGCGAGGCGATCTCGAGGGGGGAGGCGGCCGGGAGGGCGAAGAAGAGAGGGGGAGAAGAAGAGAAGGGGAGGCTCTCTGCCTTTGATGTTTGATCTTTTCTTGTTCTTAAAAAAAAATCAGAGCTTGAAAGGAAGAAAAAGAGGGAGACAACAAAAAAACGAAAAATCTCGACTCACTCCAAAACGACCTGCCAAGCGAGCTCCGACCCTGCCCCCATCGGAACGACCACGTCGGACCCTTCGCTGCCCCTCCCTCCCTCCTCTTCCCCCTCTCCGAATCTGTACTCCCCGGGGACCCTCCACTTTGACCTCGACAGCGTGATCGTGTCCCCGTTGCGAGGGAGGCCGTAAAAGTCGGGCCCCGCGAACGAGGCAAAGTGCTCGAGCCGGTCGAGCTTGCCGGCGGCCTCGAACGCCGCCGCGTACAGCGGCAGGGCCGCAGGGGCGGAGTAGATGCCCGCGCAGCCGCACGACGACTCCTTGCGGTCTCTGGCGTGCGGCGCCGAGTCGGTCCCCAGGAAGAAGCGGGCGGAGCCGGACGTCGCCGCGGCGAGCACCGCCAGCCGGTGCCGCTCGCGCTTCAGGACGGGCAGGCAGTAGTTGTGGGGCCTGATCCCGCCCGAGAAGAGCGCGTTGCGCGAGAGGGAGATGTGCTGCGGGGTGATGGTGGCCGCGACGCCCTCCCTGGAGGAAGAGACGAAGTCGACGGCGTCGGCTGAAGAGAGTTTTTTTTTTTTTTTTGAAAGAGAGAGGGCAAAGAAGTTGAGTTTTTTTGTTTTGTTTCGTTTTTGTCTTTGAAGTCCCAACTTCTTCTTCTCGAGTTCCTACTCTTCCTCCTTTTCCCTCTCTTCTCACAACAGCCTCGAGAGAGGGAGGGAGAGAGAGAGAGAGAGAAAGAGAGACACAGAGAGAGAGATGAAGAGAGCAAGAGCCCGAAAAAGCTCTAGAAAAAGGAAACCAACAACTCTCTCTCTCTCTCTCTCTCTCTCTCTCTCTCTCTCTCTCTCTCTCTCTCTCTCTCTCTCTCTCTCTCTCTCTCACCGGTGGTTATGTGCTCCATCACGACTTTCAGCTTCTGGTACTTGTCGACCAGCAGCGGCCCCATCACCCGCTCGATGAACTCCGCCTCCCGGTCGAAGACGTCCACCTCGGCGTCCGTGACCTCCCCGTGGACCATCAGGGGCACTCCCAGCTCCTCCATCGCCCTCAGCGTCGGATCGAGCCCGGCCAGGTCGGTGACGCCCGAGTCGGAGTTGGTGGTCGCGCCCGCCGGGTAGAGCTTGTACCCGTGGATGGTCTCCCTCCTGGACGCCGCCTCCCTCACGTCCTCCGGGGTCGTCCTGTCCGTCAGGTACAGGGCCATCCTGGGCCTGAAGCGGTGCGGCGGCGACGAGGAGCGAGGAGCAGGGGACGAGGGGATCGCTCGCTCTATCCGGGCAAGGTAGGCGAGCGCGGCCTCGACGCTGGTGACGGGGGGGACGAGGTTGGGCATGATGACCGCCCTTCCGAAGACGGCGGCGGTGGCGGGGACGACGGCGCGGAGCGTCCCGGCGCCGTCGCGGACGTGGAGGTGCCAGTCGTCGGGGCGGGTGATGGTGAGGGAGGTGAGGGCGGAGGCAGCGGAGGTCGAAGAGGGAGAGGCCATCGTTGTCGTCGTCGTCGTCGATCGCCTCGATCTCAGCGAGAGGGTATCGGCCGGTTTTGGTAGCCAGATGGAGCCGATTGCTGTCTTGGAGGCCGGAGCAGCTCGAGGGCGCATCGTTGAGAAGGAGAGACGGCAGAGCAGCGCACAAGCTCTCTGTCTTCTCCTTTGAAACGGGACGATGCTCCTCTCTTGTTTTTTTTTCCTTGCGAAGCCGATCGATAGAATCTGTGAACGCACAACTTAGAATTCGTTTCTTTTTTCTTTTCCTCTCTCTTTTAGAATCGCTCTAGCTCTCGCGTTGCTTTCAAAGAAAACCGGACCTCGCACAGGCGCTTCGAGAGAGAGAGAGAGAGAGAGAGAGAGAAAGAGAGCTCGCACACTTCTGAAAGAGCTCTGCGACCGAGACTCAGAGAGCTTGACGCCCGCGAGGAAGAGAAGAGAGTCTAGGAAAAAACTTGATCAATGGGCGCCGCCGCGAGCGCCGCTCGCCCCGCAGCCGCCCGAGCTGCCTCCGAGGCCGCCGCCGCAACCGCTTCTTCCTCCTCCTCCAAGGCCGCCACCTCGGCAGCAGCAGCAGCAGCAACGTCAGCCGCGGAAGAGACCGAGAAGAGGCTGGCCGCGGCTTCGAGAGCCACCGTCGCCGCGATCAGGGAGCACGAGGCCGCCGACGCGGCGCTCGGTGCGGCCGGCGGCGGCGCGGCGCTGGGCGCGGCGCTAGCAGGCGCGATCCGGTCGAGGAGCGTCGTCTCTGCGGCGAGCCCTTATTCCACTCCCACGGCCGCATCAGCGGCTCGGCAGAGGCAGCGGCAGCAGCACAAGAGGCTGGACGCCGCGGCGCTGCAGTCGCTCTTGTCTTCCGCGAATCAGGACCGTTTTCCAGCCGACGCGCGGAGGAAGGCCGCGGCGGAGCTCGGGGTCCCCTCTGCGGCGGTCGACGCTTTCGTCGAAGCTTGCGAGGTGGCGGTGATGGAGGGCGACGACGAAGAAGCAGCGGCGGTGGAGGCAGAGCGAGGAGAGAAGCCCAAGCGGGACTTTAGGTTGTAACAAAAAAAGCAGAGAAGAAACATTTTTGGAAAATCAGTAGCGGTTTTTTTTGTTTTTCTCTCTACAAAACAAGGTTTCTTTTCGTCACGCGCGCCTCTCGCCCTCTCTCTCTCTCTCTCCCTCTTCTCTCTCTGTCACCCAGGAGGGAAAAAGAAAAGTAAAAAAGGGCGGCGGGGAGGGGAGGCTTTGTTTTTTTTTCTTGCCTCTTCTCAAACCTCCTCCACCACCACCACCCTCTCTCTCTCTTCTCTCTCATCATCACCCCGTTGTGATCTCTCCCCACTCAAAAACCACAGGAAACCGCTTCAAAGGGTCACGCCGCCGATCTTGTTGAGGTTGCCTGGGGACGTGTTTTGTTTGAGTTTGTGGGAGTTCCGAGATCTTTCGTGAGTTTTTATTTTCTCGCTCCATTTCTTTTTCCCGTTTCTCTTCAAAAAAGGAAAAAAAACTCACCGACGAGGTTGGCAGAAACCGGGTTGGCAAGGTGGTCCTTCAGGTTTTGCCAGGGGCCCTCGCCCGTCAGGATCGCCTGCGCGCCGTAGCCGAAGATGGCGAGCATCGCGAGCCTGCCGTTCTTGAGCTGTTGTTTGTTCGTTTTTTTAAGGGGGGAAACGTTATCGTTTTTCTTATCGTTTGAGAAGTAGAAAAATAGAGAAAGCGAAACGGAAACTCAAAATAGAGGGCGCTTCTTCGCTTCGCTTCGCTTCGTTTCACTCGCTCGCTCGCTCGCTCGAAGGAGGACGATATAAAACTTCCTCGCTCTGCTTCGATCGCTCGAGGGAGGATAATGGAAAGCTTTTTCGCTCCGCTCCGCTCCGCTCCGCTCGGAGGAAAACAAAAAAACTCGAAAAAAAAAAACCCATCCGTCTCACCTCCTTGGTCTTCAACACCTTCATGTCCGCCTCGGTCTTCCCCAGGTTGAACAGGTTGAACCAAGGCCCGCCGGGGTACGCGGGGTCGCCGGACCCGTTGAACGCGTTCTCCATCCCCAGGAAGTACTGCTTCCCCTGCGAGCCGGGGTGGCGGTAGTCCTGCCATCTCTTGAGCTCGGCAAACTGCATCGCGACGACCTCGAGCCAGAAGAGCGAGAAGGGGTCCGCCCAGTAGCCGCGCTCGTAGGTGCCGGCGGGCGGGATGACGCCGGACTTGAACCAGAGGACCTCCGAGGGCGACTGCGGGATCGCGCCCGCCGAGGCGAGGATCTCGGGCGCGATGCAGCCGGCGGCGCCGAGCATGGCCCACCGGCCGTGGATGACCTCGGAGTAGGCGAGCCACTTGGGGTTGACGAACGCGCCCGCTCCCTCGGGGTCGGAGAGGCCCAGCGGGTCGAAGCCGTAGTCGGCGGGGAGAGTGCCGTTGAGGTAGCTGGTTTTTTGTTTTTGTTTTTGTTTTTTTTGGGAAAAGAGGGAGGGGGTTTAAGGGTGAGGTTGAGGTAGAGGTTGAGGTTGAGGTTGAGAGAGAGAGAGGTCCAAGGCTCTTGCTCAATTAAAGATAGAGCGCTCTCTGGGTCTTCTTCTCGCTGACGAGAAAACAGCTTCGTGCATCCAACTCTCCCAACCTACCCGAGGGACTGCTCGGAAGCAAAGATGAGCTGGTCCTTGGAGCGGTCCTTCCTGACGGGCGCGGGAGGGGGCGGCGGGGCGGCACTGCCTTCGGCGCGAGCGGCGACCGAGCGGCGCTGCATTTTTTTGATTTTTTTTGAAAAGTTTGAGTGATTTTCGTTAGCGTTTCGCGGATTCGGTTCGTAGGCTGGGAGCAAGTGAGCTGAAAGGGGGCAACTTTCGGGCAGAGGGCGGCGGATGGAGACCAGAGAGCGAGCAGAAGGAAGAAGATAACGACATTGGCCGACGATCAAGACAAGGGTGAGCTTTCCTCGAAAGAACAATTCGTTTGACCAATTCAGCCGTGCCACCGGCCTCTGCCTGCCGTTGCGGGGTCCCCCTTGAGATCCGATGGGTCTGCACGAGCCCGCGCAAGGTCTCAGAAGCAAGGAAGACCGGAGAAAAGCAGCAGAGGTGCCCGTGGCGGAGAGGATGATGATCGTGGTGGCCTCCAGTTCTTTCCTCTCTGCTAGAGCCCAAAACAAGGACGGAGAGAGAGGACGACCAAAGCAAGACGGCGATGTCTTCATTCCAGAGAGGCGACAGCAGCAACCCCCTGTTGCGCTTGAGCGCTCGGCCGTACCTGCGTCGCGACGCCCAGGGAGCGGTTGGCCAGAGCGAAAGCCATCTTGAGGAGTGCGAAGGACGAGCTGGGAGGGGGTCTCGCGGGGGGAAGGGGGGGTCGAGTTTAGTGAAAAAATTGGCTCTCTTCTCTTCCCCCAAAGAGGTAAAAAAACGGAAAAAGCCGATCACTACCCGGGGTCGACGACGGACGACGTCGACGACAAGAAGGCATTCGTTTCCCCGTCTGTTCTTCCTCTTCTTCCCATCGCTCGCCCTTTGCGGTGGCGCCGGGCACAGCAGGAGAGAACGAGAGAGCGAGCCCCGCGCCCTCTCCCGAGAGCTCGATGTCGGACCAAGCAGCAGCAGCGTCATCGGCATCGGCACGGGCGACGGGAGCGGAGGACGCGGGCGGCGAGGACGAGCAGCCCCGCCGCCTCCTCCCGCCGCTCCCGCCGGCCCCGGACCTCCCTCCGGTGCCCAGGCACGCGCTCTTTCCCCCTCTTCCCCCCCCCCCCTCCCTCTCCCCGCGAACGAAGCGAGCCGCACGGCGCGCACGCAATGCAGCGACAGAAGAGCTCACAGAAGGAAGGCACGATGCCTCCCCCCCCACCCCCCCCCACCCCCACCCAAACAAAACCGAAAAACCCAAAAAAACCAAAAAAACCGAAAAACAGCCTGCGCCCCTGCTCGCTCGCCGACTTCGCGGTCCTCTCGCGCCTCGGCGGCGGCTCCTTCTCCGACGTCCTGTGCGTCAGGCCCCTCAGGACCTGGCCTGGGCTCTGGGAGGGAGCGGCAGAGGAAGGGGACGACCGGATAGCGCTCAAGGTCGTCGACAAGCATCTGCTGCTGCGCTCGGCGGGGGGACGCGGCGGCGGCGGCGGCGTGCCGGCGGCGGCAGCGGCGGCGGCGGAGAGGGCGACGCTCGCGGCGCTGCGCGGCCGGTACGGCGTCAACAGGCTGCTGTTCACCTTCCAGGACGAGAGCTCGCTGTTCTTCGGGCTGGAGCTGGTCGGCGGAGGGGAGCTGTTCGACCAAGTGCGGGGAGCGAAGAGGGAGAGGGAGCGGGAGAGGGAGGCGAGGAAGAGGAAGAAGAACGAGGAGGAGGAGGAGGAGGAGGAGGAGGCCGAGCGACGAGCGGCGGAGGAGGAGGCCGACGAGGCGGAAAGCGGCGGCGAGGCCGACGACGGCCCCTCCTTCCCCGTCCTCCCGCTAGCCACCGTCCGCGCCTACGCCGCCCAGCTCGTCCTCGTCCTCCGCTCCCTGCGCTCTCCGGGCGCCTCGGGCACTTCGGGCAGTTCGGGCAGTTGTGGCACTCCAGGCGCCGCGCGAGGCGTCGCGCACCGCGACCTCAAGCCGGAGAACCTGCTCCTCGACGCCGGGGGACGGCTGCGGCTCGTCGACTTTGGCTGCGCTGCCTGGTTCGCCGCCAACGCCGAGGATGAGAATGGGGAAGAAGGAGAAGAGGAGGGGGGAGGCGACGGAGGGAGCGGGAGCGATAGCGGGGGCGACAGCAGGGAGGACGACGACAGCGGCGACCTCCCGGCGACGGCAGGAGAGGCGGCGGCGCGCGCGCTCCGCCGACGACACCCGCTCTCCCGCTCGCGCCGCGGCGGCGCCGCCGCCGACTTCGTGGGGACCGCGGACTACCTCCCGCCAGAGGCCCTGGGGGCGTTTTCGGAGGGAGCGAGCGGCCCCGCGGCGCCCGGCCGCGGGCGGCGGGGGAAGCTCGCGGCGCTGCGCGCGGGGCTCTGCCCTGCCCGGGACCTCTGGGCGCTCGGCTGCGTGCTCTACCAGCTGCTGAGCGGCGAGCCGCCGTTCCGGGCCGCGTCCGAGTACCTGACGTACCAGCGGATCTCGGCCCTGGCCTCGGGGGAAGAGGAGCTCCGGTGGCCCCCTCGGCGCTCACCCCGCGGGCTCGAGGGCTCTCCCCGCGGGCTCGAGGGCCCACCCCGCGGGCTCGAGGCAGGGAGCGGCGCGCCGGCGGAGCTCGCCCGCGCCGTCGACCTCGTGCGGAGGCTCCTCGACCCCGACCCGCTCTCGCGCCTCGGGGCCTCCTCTCTGGAGGAGCTCGCGGCGCACCCCTTCTTCGAGGGGGTGGATTGGGCGGCCGTCGCGGAGGGGAGGGAGCGGGTCCCCACGCCCCTCGAGGTCCCGAGGGCTGCCTCCCCCTCTTCCGGCCCGGAGGCAGGGGCGGCGGCGGCGGCGGAGGAGGAGGAGCTCGAACTCGACTGGGAGCTCCTTTCGATCGCCGCGGCGGGGGCTCCGCCGCTGAGGTATGAGCACGACAACGGCGACGGCGACCGCGACGGCGGCGGCGGCGTCATCCTCGGGGGAGGCGTCCACGCTTTGTCGTCGTCCATCTTCGGAGGAGGAGGAGGAGGGAGCCAGAGCTGAAGAAAAAAATAAAAGCTTTTTTTTCTTTTTGTAACTTTACTCGAATTCGTCCCCGGGGGATTTCTTTGTTTCTTTTTTACAATGCTGGGAGACAAGCGGCGAGCAATCTCGAAGGAGGGGAGGAAATCGGGGATATATCTTCTTTCGTCATCTTTCATCACCGCCGCCGCCGCACTGTGACCTTCCTCCGCCCGTCGGCCGCCGGGGCGGCGCCGATGGTGAAGGCCCCCCCCGCTGCTGCCGCTGCCCCCGCCGGCGCCGTCGCGAAGGGGTTGACGAAACCTCCCGGGACCGCTGCTGCCGCGGCGGGTCCCCCTCCTGCTGCGGAGCCGGAGCCGAAGGAGAAGACGGGGGAGGGGGCCGCAGGAGCAGCTGCTGCTCCTGCGGGGCCGGCGACGGGGGGCCTCCCTCCCCCGAGTCCGCCTCCGCCTCCTCCTCCGAAAGTGAACAGGGGCGTCCCGGGCGGGGCGACAGCAGAAGCAGCAGCAGGAGGAGGAGCAGGAGCAGCAGCAACAGCAGCTGGAGGAGGAGCGAAGGGAGGCTTGGCGCCGAACGAGAAGGGGGCTGTCGCCGCCGCCGCCGGCGCCGCCGCTGGCGCCGCCCCGTCCTTCTTCCCCTCTCCTCCTCCTCCGCCGCCGCCAAAGGTGAAGAGCGGGGACGCCGCGGCAAAGGTCAGGGGGGGCGCCGCTGCGGCAGGTGGCGCTGTCGCTGCCGCTTCCTTCCCCTTCGGTGCGAGCTCCGGCAGCGTCGAGGGGGGAAGGCTCAGCGGCGCCGTCATGAGCTGCACGAGCTGGGGCAGCGGCGCTCCCGCTCCCGCCGCCAGTGCCGGGAGCGAGGAGGGAAGAGCAGCGGCGGCGTTCCCGTCCCCGTCCTCGACCTCGTCAGCTCCGTCGTAGACAGATGGAGGAGCGGCGACATTTCCTCCTCCTCCTACGGACATGGCGGCAGAGGCGGCAGAGACCGTGCGCCCGCCGGCGAGGCGTAGGCAGCGGCTGAGGACGAGGGCGCCGCGCCGCCGCTGCTGCTGCCGGGCCGTCGCCGTCGGCGCTTTGGCTGCAGCCTGTGCCTTTGCTTTCGAGACGCCGCCAGTCGAGCCCCTCTCGGCCGCGGCGCTTTTCTTCTTCTTCTTCTTCTTCTTTTCCTTCTTCCCCTGGGCGAGCAGCGCCGCGAGCGGGTCCTTGATGAGCCGGCGCAGGGCCCCGTCCTCGGCGGCGGCGAGCGGGGGCCGGGGTTGAGGCTTTCCGGTGGCGAGTCGCCGCCGCTGCGTCGGCGGGAGGGACTTCATCGTTGGCGATTCGCCCTCCGTTTCCCCGCCTCTCTTCCGCTGCTTCGAGCCCACGAGGCCACCCGGGACGTCGTCTTCGTCCGCGTCGTCGTCGACGAGGGCGCGAGCGCGCTTGGGCGCGTCGGCGCGGATCATGTGGGAGAGAGAATCTGTTTTGGGAGAGCAAATGCAACGACAGACGAAAGAGTGCAAAAACACGAAACCTGACCCCCCAAAAACTCGCCTCTCCAGTTTCTCATTCGTCGTCACCGTGGCCTCTTCCGAGAGAGAGAGAGAGAGACGCGCTCTTTCCTTTCTTTCACACGCTCGCAGCAGCAGAGAGAAGCTCTCGAACAATACAGAAAAAAGAAAACCTCTCTTCCTCTTTCTATTCTGGTTATTAGCAACAGCTCTCGCCCTTCCCCTGCGCGTCTTTTTTTTTCTCCGCGACAGCCTTTTTCTTCCTCACCTCTTTTCTCTCTCGCTCTCTCCCGTCCTTCTCAACAGGCTCTTCACTTCCTAGTGATCGTTGCCCTGACCGCCTCGGCGATCACCGGCTCAGCCAGCTCCTCCAGCTCCGACGCCTGCAGCTCGACGCCCACGCCGTCGAGGTGGCCCTTGAAGAAATCCTGTACGATTTTTTAAAGTTTTGGTATTTGGTTTTTTGGGGTCAGTTTCAGGCAGGTTCCGCTCGGACTTGATTCTTAAAATAATCGGTCGTTGTAAAAGCTGCTCCGCTCGCTTCGCTTCGCTCGCTCGAAGGAAGGACACTAGAAAGCTTCTTCGCTCCGCTGTCGCTTCGCCCAAAGGAAGATCATTTTTCCCTCCCCCCCAATTCTTTTCTCTCACCTTTGTCGACGCCGAGACCATCTTCGCCTTGACGGGAGCAGAGTCGGGCGCCCAGCTGATGAAGATTATCTTGTTGAACACCCTCCCCTCGGAATTGAGGTGCTCGTGGTCGTAGGCGGCGAACCGGCAGTCGTTGGCCGGCAGCAGCGACAGGAGGTCGGCGAGCGTGGTCTTCCCGCCGGCGTCGCCCGCGGCGGCGACGACGACGGCCCCCAGAGCCTCGTCGACGCGCCAGATGATCCACTTGTGGGACGACTTGGCCTTCATGTGGTAGAAGAGGTTGACCGCGTCGTCGGAGACGGAGACGCCGGACATCGAGGTCTGAGAAAGGAGGTGCGTTTTTTTTTTAGTGAAAAGTGAGCGGAGTAGGTCGAATTCGAGAAAAATGGCGCGCCTTGTTTGGATCGATCGGCCCGTGCATCCTTTTCTCTCTCTCAACTCACCGCTGCGCCCTGCTTGGGCCTCGAGCCTCCCATCTTGGGCACGTTGGTCGGGATGGAGACGCCCGGGAGATTGGCGATCGCTGCTGCTGCTGCCGCTGCGCCGTTGGACGAGGAAGAGGAAGCTCGAGGAGCAGCGGCAGCGGCAGCGGGCGGAGGAGGCGGAGCAGATGTCGTCGCTTGCGGCGGCGGCGGCGGAGGAGGAGGCGGAGGAGGCGGAGGCGCTGGGGCCGCTGCTGCTGCCGGCGCTGGTGCTGCAGGGGCCGCTGCTGCCTTGCGACCGGGAAGGAAGCCGCGGAGACCGCCTCCGTTTGCCGCGGTGGGAGGCGCCGCGGCAGCGGGAGCAGGAGGAGCAGGTGGCCGCATCGACGACGACGCCGGCGCTCGACGATGGCGCTCTCCCTCACCGCTCGCATTCCTGCTCCCTCCTCCTCCTCCACCGCCTCCTCCTCCACCCCCCTGCCCGTGCAGGTCCAGGCTCTCCAGGAACGCCCCCCTGGCCGCATCGACGTCCGAGGCGGACATCACTCCGGCGTCGAGCCCGGCCTTGAGAGATTGCGCCTTGAGGAACGCGGCCTTGACGGCGTCAAAGTCGGCCTGCTCAATGAGTCCGGCCTCGAGCGCGGCCTTGGCCGTCATCAGGGTCTCGAGGGAGGACATGGTGGGATGTGCGTGAGAGGGCGCTACGCGCTTCTCTGTCTGTCTCTCTCTCTCTCTCTCTCTTGCCCCTCTCCCCGAGGAAAAAAAGAGGAGGGAATGCAAAGAAGAAGAATGGAAAGAGTGAAAGAAGAAAAAAACTCAAAAGATGGGCAAAAACTCATTTTTTCCTCCTGCTTTCTCCCGCTTCTTCTTCTCCTTCTTTTCAAAAGAGGGAAGACGGAGAGATGGGGGACTTTGTGGACCACGAGCTCCTCCTGAGCGTGGCCTCGGGTATCGGCCGCTGGGTCGACGGGCCCGCGGGGGCGGTCTACGAGCGCGACGAGGACTGTCTTGGTAAGGAGAAGAAGAAGGAAGTGGAGTTCTCGTTGTTGTTGATGTCGTTTGATTTCGACGACGCCGAGAAGAGTTTTTTCGGCGCTCGCTTTTTCTTTCGCGCCCTCCGTTCCCTCTGCCGCGCCTCGCTCCCCTTTCATTATTCGATGAGTGCGATCGCCATTGTTGGTGCTGCGATCGACGTTGCGAAATTGATGAATCGAAGCGCCCTCTTTGATGGACAGCGCGCGCGTCATTCGTTTCCTCTTCGACCCCTTCCTTTCGTCGCCCATCACCGAAAATTTTCCGCGCTTTCAGTTTTTTTCCTCTTCGACCTCCTCCTCTTTTTCCTCCTCCTTCTCCCTTTCTCTCTCTCTCTCTCTCTTCCTTTCCCTTTCTCCCCCTCCACTGCGACCCGCAATCCCCGCTCTCTCTTCGCGCCCCTACCTCTCACCGATACTCCTCCTCCACTTCGTAAAAAATCGACGAATATCTTTATTTAAAAAAAACTCCAGGCTGCCTCAAGGACCTCCTCCGCTTCCTCCGCCGCGACGACCCTGAGACAAGGCCCGCCGCCGCCGCGCTCGCGCGCTTCAACCTCTGCCGCTCCGACCTCGTCCCACTGCTGCGCCGCTACTGCAGCAGCAGCAGCAGCGGAGACGAGAGCAAGGACGACGCGGAGGGCGACGACGAGTGCGAGCAGAGGCGCGCCCTCGCGCTCGCGGCCCTTAAGGTCGCCGCCTTCCTCACGCTGCCCCCCGGGGCCCCGAGCGCCTCGCCGCTCTGGCTCGCCCAAGCAGACGCCGCCGCCGCGGCCGCCGAGGCCTTCGCGGCCCCGGGGGCCCTGGGGGCCGCCGCGGAGCTCGCCGGCGGGGCCCTCGCGAGGGCGGCAGCGGGCAGAGGCGACGGCGTCAGAGGAAGCAGCGAGGGGTTCTCCGATGCGGACGCCTCGGCGCTGCAGCTCGTCCTCACGCTCTGCCGCAACCTCCTCGCCGCGCCCGTGACCGCCGGCCGGTGCGGCCAGGGGAGCGTGGCGAGGGCCTCGGCCGCGGCGGCGCTGCGCTCGAGGCTGGTGGCGAGGCTGTCCGAGGCGGCGCTGCTGGACTTGGTGCTCGCCTGCGGCGCGATGTGCAGCCCCTCGGCCAATACCACCAATGCCGGCGCCGGCTGCGGCCCCGAGGCCGCGCGGGCGCTGCGGGCCGACGCGCCCCTGCTGCTGGCCGCGGTGCACGCGGCGCTGGACGGCGTGGACGCCGGGACGCTGGACGCGGCCCTGGCCGCGACGGAGGGGGCCGAAGCGGCGGCGAAGGGGAGAGGGGAGGGGCGCGAGGCGGGCGCGGCGGGGGGAGCCGAGGCGGGAGCCGCCCACGCGCGCGCCCTCGTCCCGCCGCGCCGCCTCGCCCCGCGCGGGCTCCGTGCCCCCGTCGCCGCCGCCGACGCGCCGGCGGCCGCCGCGGGGCAGCGGCAGCGGCAGCGCCGGGGCGGCGCCGAGCGCGAGCTCGAGCTGCTGCGCGCAGAGCGCACCGCGCAGGCGCGCGCGCTCAACGTCGCCGCGCCGGCGCGCCGCCCGCGCTTCGGCGGCGTGTTCGTCCGGGCCGCCTGCCCGTCCTCCGGGGGCGCCGGCGGCCCGTCGCTCGTGGTCCTCAACTCGAGGCCGCAGGGGGCGGCGACCTCGGCCTCGGCCGCGGCGGCCGCGGAGGCCGCGAAGGCCGGCGGCGGCCTCGGCGCCTCCGGCTCCCTCTCTGTCGGCGGCATGGCCTCGCACTCGCTCAACGCCTCGTCGTCCGCCTTCGCCGTCCGCGGCGGGCGGGGGCTCACCTCCGCGCCCAACGCCAGCGCTGCGGCGAGATCGGGGACCAACGCCGCGTTCGCCTCCGCGCCCCTCGACGGCAGCACGCTACTGACTTTGGCCATCTGGGCGCGCGACGCCGTCGACGGGGGCTGCTACGGGGGCGTCGCCGCCTCGCTGACGCGCGAGCTCGCTCCCGGTCCCATGCTGTCGCGCCTCCCCTCGGAGGACTTTGTGCGGTTCTGCGAGCTTGCGGCCAAGATGACGGCGCTGGCGAGGCTCCGAGTCGAGAGGAAGGTCAAGGCAGCCGTCGCCGGGGCCGAGAGGAAGGCCAGGGAGGCCAAGGAGGAGGACGACGGGCGCGAGGGCGGGCGCGAGGGCGGGCGCGAGGGCGGGCGCGAGGGCGGGCGCGAGGGCGGGGGCGGGGGCGGCGACCGCGCCGGCGACGGCAGCAGGCAGCGGGACCTCGCCGCCGCCGTCGCCGCGGCCGCCACGGCCGACGCCTCCGCCTTCTCGGGCGTCTCCGCCACCCTGGGGTGGGAGACCCTCTCCCTGGCACGGTCGCTGTGGTCGACTGTCGCCGAGGTCCCGAACGCGCAAAAGGAGAAGGACTGGGCCCTCCAGCGCGCCTCGCTGTCGCTGCTGCGGGAGCTGCTGCTGGCGCTTGACGTCGCCGCGAGCGTCGGCTGCGCCGCAGACCGCGGGGCGGCGTCGAGGCTCGCGGCGAGGCTGCTGAACAACGGCGCCGCGGCGGCGGGGGCGGGGAGGAGCAGAAGGGACGGCGGGAGCGGCGGCGAGGGCGACGACGAGGGCGACGGCCGCGCGCCGCTGCTGAGCTTGCTCGCCGCGTCCGGCATCAAGCGCTTCTCCGCCCGGCACTCACCCCGCTCGCACGGCGAAGACCTCGCGATCTGCGTCCACGTGGCTCTCAGGCTTACGGAGAGGCTGGCCTGCTCCGAGGCCGCGGCGCATGAAACCGAAAGGGCGCGGGCGAGGGAGGAGGAGGGCGGGAGGGTCGCCGCGCGGGCCGCGGCGAGGGTGGCCGCCGAAGAAGAAGCGAGGGCGAAAGCGGCGGAGACGGCGGCGACTCCTTGTGCCGAGGCTCTCGCTGCCGCTGTCCAGGCCTCCCCCGCCCCGGCCCCCCTCTTGGCCTCGGCTGCCGCTCCCTTCGCCGCCATCACCCCCTCGCCCGCCCCTCTGCAGGCCATGGCCCTCGCGGCAGCGAGCACCGGAGGAGGCAACGGGAACGGGAATAAAGACGACGCAGCGGCGATGATGACCGGCAGCGGCGGCGGCGGCGGCGACGGCAACCCTCCCTTCTTTCTGCAGCTCCCGGCTTCGGCCAACCCCGAGGATGAGAGGGAGCGCAGGCGGCGGTCAACGGCCCCCTCGCCGTGTCTGGGCCTCGCGTCGGCGCTCAGGGCCGCCGCCGCCGCCGGGGTCGAGGGGGGGAGCACTCCGGCGCCGGCGCCTGCCCCCGCCGCCGAGGAGGAGGATGAGGAGGGAGGGCAGGAAAGCGGGAAGGAGAGGGAGAGGGCGGGCTCCGCCGCGCCCGCCGCGTCCTCTGCTCCCTCCGCCTCCGCCGCTCCCGCCGCCGCTCCCGATGCACCCGCCGCCGCCGCTCTCGCCTCCGCGAAAGCGAAAGCACGACGCGAAGAGGAAGCGGCCTCCGCCGCCAAGATCCAGGCGGCGGCGCGAAGGGCCGCGGCCCTCGAGGCCGCCACGCTCTTCCGCGACTGCGAGCTCGCCAGCCCGGCCGTCGCCCACTTCCACCTCTGGCTCATCGCCGCGGGGCCCTCCCGCCGCGGCGGCCATGCCGCTCCGCTACTCACGAGGGCTTGCGCGGCCTACATTCGCAGGCTATGCGCGGGGCCCGAGAGGGGGGGGTGCGGGCTGGCGCCGACGCTGTGGCAGCTGCGGGCTCTCCCGGTGCTGCGGGACGTCCTGAGCTCAAACGCAGCGAGCGCCGCAGCGGCGAGCAGCGGCGCTCCGGCGCTCGCGACGGCGGCGGCGGCGGCGGGCAGGGAGCTGGCCGGGGAGTGCGCCCGCGTCGCTTCGAGCCTGCTCGAGAGGCTCTCGGGCAAGCCCCCCCCCCCTCCGCCGCC
>Ga0210003_1002085_pt1 | contig 17120 bp, 19 predicted proteins | sample LantaG_FD_182804 | JGI IMG/M metagenome (GOLD analysis project Ga0210003, IMG submission 182804) | Deep subsurface microbial communities from Baltic Sea to uncover new lineages of life (NeLLi) - Landsort_02402 metaG (SPAdes) (version 2) | ecosystem: Environmental > Aquatic > Marine > Oceanic >...
CGGCCCGTGGGGCGGAACCGGGCCATGGCATCGGCGGCCGGAATCACCCAGCGGCCCAGCGGCGGGGAGCCCGGAGAGGCGGCGGTGTCGAAGGCCGTCACGATCACGTCACCGGCGAGGCCGGCGACCAGCCGTTCGGTTGAGTCGCGGGGTTCAACCGCGAGAAAAAGGCCACTTGGCGTGCCCGGTTCGCCGCCGGTCTTGACGACCAGACGCGTGGGGGCAGCCTGGCCGGTCGGCTCCTCGTACGACAGCCGCACCAGCGCCGGCGAGTCCGCCTCAGCCAGACCGATCGGTGTGGCCGCTGGGAGCATGGCGGCGGCGGCCGGCGGCAGCGACAGGGAGTCACGTGTGGCCGGGGGCACGACCGGCTCGGCGGGTAGGGCCGGCACGCCCTCGAGCATCGGCGGGCTCAGATCGATCGGCGGGCCACCTCCGCGCGGCGCGGCGTCGGGCACGTGGGTCGCCGACGGAATCGGTGCGGCCGCCGGCACCCGGGGTGATCGTGTCCGCCCCCCCCGTGCCGGAGTCGCGTCGTCGCTATCGCCGACGCCCAACTGCCGCCGCAGGCTCGTGTTCTCGCCGGCTACCTGAGCCAACCGGGACTGCTTCTCCTCGAGTTCGTCCTGGAGGTAATAGATCTGGTCTTCTTGGTAGCGGAGTTCCCGCTCCAGGAGTTGCTGATTGAGGTCGCTCTTACAGCCGGCAGCAACAATCACGAGGGCCACGACGAGCCCGGCGGCTACCCCCGACGGCCAACCGGCCGGGCGGATCCTCTCGAACCGGTTTGTATCGCGACGATCCATGACCCGCCTCCTTGCGTGCCACTCAGCCCCGCGGGGCTGTCCAACCGTGCTTGTCAGAACCCGCCGACGCGGGCCCGGTGACTGGTTCAGCCTGCTCCCTTGCTCGTGGGCATGTGTTCGATCACCTCGTCGAGCAGCTTGTAGTCGAGCGCCTCCTGCGCCGACATGAAGCGATCACGGTCGGTGTCCTCCTCGATCTTTTCGAGCGGATGGCCCGTGTGCTTGAGGAGGATGGTGTTGAGCTTGTGCTTGACGTTCTTGAATTCCTTGGCGTGGATCATGATCTCCTCCGCCGTGCCTTCCATCCCGGCCAGCGGCTGGTGGATCATGATCCGAGCGTTGGGCAGGGCCCGCCGCTTCCCCCTCGCGCCGGCGGCCAGGAGAACAGCCCCCATGCTCGCCGCCTGGCCGATGCAGTAGGTGGCCACGTCACAGGTCACGAACTGCATGGTGTCGTAGATCGCCAGGCCTGCGGTAACGCTGCCACCGGGGGAGTTGATGTAGAGATGGATGTCGGACTTGGGATCATCCGACTGCAGAAACAGCATCTGGGCGACGATTGCGTTGGCCACCTCGTCGTTGACCTGGCTGCCGAGGAAGATGATCCGGTCCTTGAGCAGGCGGGAGTAGATGTCCATCGCCCGCTCTTCGCGGCCGCTCTTCTCAATGACGTAGGGGATGAGGGGCATGGTTCGTTCGGGTTTGGCGGGGCGGATGGGGCCCGCAGGTCAGGTGGACTCGTCCTCGGCAACAACCGGAGGTTTTTCGATCACTTCGTCCACGAGGCCATATTCCTTGGCCTCAAACGCGGTCAGGTAGCGATCACGGTCGGTGTCTTTGGCGATCCGCTCGATCTGCTGGCCGGTGTGGGAGGCCAGGATGTCGTTGAGCACGGCGCGGGTCTTGAGGATCTCGTCGGCCTGGATCTCGATGTCGCTCACCTGCCCCCCCACCTGGCCGTAGGGCTGGTGGATCATCACCTTGGCATGCGGGAGTGCGAACCGCTTGCCCTTGGAGCCGCCGGCGAGCAGCACGGCCCCGCCGCTGGCTGCCAGCCCCACACAGTAGGTGGCAACCGGGCAGGAGAGAATCTGCATCGTGTCGTAGACGGCCATCGTGGAGGTCACGCTGCCGCCGGGAGAATTGATGTAGAAATGAATGTCTTTCCGCCGGTTTTCGCTCTGCAGGTAGAGCAACTTCATCACTACTTCGTTGGCGTTGCCGTCGTAGATCTCCCCCTGGAGAAACACGATCCGATTCTCGAGCAAGAGGTCGCCGAGCGTCATCGTCCGCTGCCGCTGGTAGTCGCGGTAGGCGGATGAGGCGCTGGGAAGCATGGGGCTGGAAAAGCTGGTCATCGTGCTCTCGGGCGGTGGAGTAGGTTCGCGACGGGGAACTCAGCCCCGTGGTCGTTCGGTTGACTCAGCCTGGGTGGCGACGGGAATTTCCTCGTCCCCGACGGCCACGCCGCAGACGGCATGATCGACCGCCTCGGTGTCGGGCTTGGGGAACTCGAAGGGCACATCCTTAAACGATGCGTGTGAAGTGACCAGGTCGATCGTCTTTCGCTCGATGATCTGGTTCCGCAAGACGTCCATTAATCCGCGGCGCTCGAGGCTGGCCCGCACCCGCCGGGGAGACTCGCCCGACTGAGCTGCGATAGCGAGGATCTCCTCCTCGTAGTCGGCCGGCGCGTCGGCGATTCCCGCATCCTCGGCAATCCGCTCGAGGATGAAGTGTTCCTTGAGGGCCCGGGCAGTCGAGGCCATCACCGTTTGCCGCAGCTCGTTGACGTGGCGGCGGATGGAGTCGTCGTCGAAGCCGCTGCGGCGAAGCTCGAGGATCGCTCGCTCGAGTTCCCGCTGGGCCTGGCGGCGGAGGAGTTCGGGCGGCAGGTCCCACGAGGCGGATGCGGTCAGGGCCGCGGCCACCTGCTGCCGCACCTGCTTGCGGCGATGCCACTCGATCTGCCCTGCGAGCTGCTTGGTGACCGCCTCACGGAGGGCCCCCTCGCTCTCAAAGCCGCCGAGTTCCTCGAGCAGTGTTGGGGCGAGGGTCGGCAATTCGAGTTTCTTGACGTCGAGCAGTTCGAGGTCGAGAACCACTTCCTTGCCCCGCAGCGACTCCTCAGCAGCTTCGTCCGAGATCCGCACGGTTGTGGTGACGGTGTCGCCAGGCTTGGCGGTGGCCACGAGCAGGTCGAATCCGGCGAGTTCGCCGTCGGCGAAGGAGACCTTCGGCCGCACGACGATCTCCATTTCCTCGGCGTGGGAGAGCCGCAGGTCGCCGTCGCGAAACCTCAGGTTCGCCACGATCAAATCGCCGACACCGGCAGTTCCGGCGTGGGGCACGTAGCGGGCCCGCTCGCGGAGGATGTTGCCCAGGGCCTCGTCGACGTCGGCCGAGCCGATCTCGCGGGCGGGGCGGCTGATCGAGAGCCCCTTCCACTTCGGCAGTTCGAACTCGGGCCGCACCTCGATTGAAAACTCGAAGGTCAGCGGGCCGTCATCAGGGATCACCACGGCGGCGAGGTCGAGGTCGGGCTCGCTGATGGGGGCGAGCTTGCCCCCCTCCGAGACCTGGCTCATCGCGTTGGTGACGAGTTTTGAGCGGATCTGGTCGGCCAGTTCAGTCTTGAAGCGGTTGCTCACGAGCCGCCGGGGCGCCCTCCCAGGACGGAACCCCGGTAGCAAAGCCGAGGGCATCAGTTCGCCGATGCAATCATCGCGGTAGCGATCGATGTCGGCGCGGGGGATTGTGACCTTCACCCGCCGCTGGCAGGTGGACACCTCGTCGATCGAGATCTCGAGGTCGAGGGGCCGGGGACCATCAGCCTCCTCGGACGCGGTGGCGAGATCGGAGGAAGCATCGGGGGAGCTTGACGACATCGGCACTTCCGGGGGACAGAACGGGAACGGAGCGAAGCCTGCACGAGGAGCGGGTGATGGGATTCGAACCCACGACAACCACGTTGGCAACGTGGTGCTCTACCAACTGAGCTACACCCGCGTGAAATTCTCGGAAACGGCTCCGGCTCCCGAGGGCATCACCGAAGGGAGACGAGCAGGACCGTTCCGCGGGAACCCCGCGATTATAGGGTGGATCCGATGCCCTGCAAGGTCACCGGGCTGGGGAGCCCGCGGTTTCTGGGGTGGCTGGGCAAGGGACGTTTCGGAGGCCGGTCGGGCTGCTTAGAATCAGGCCGCGGGTGGACAGTCGGTCCGATTCGGATCGGGTTGCGTTCCACAGAGCCTCTTCTCACATCCGAGCTTCCCCGCCCGTCGCCGGTGCGGCAAATGGTCTGATGGAACTCCGCTTCCTCTTTAAGTCGTCGTCGGGCAAGCCACGGGTGCACACCAAGCGGCTGCCTGTGGTGGTGGGTCGGTCTGATGCAGAGGATGTGAAACTCCGCATTCCAACCGACAGTGTGAGCCGACGACACTGCGAGTTTTTCCTCGACGAGGCGGGTTCGGTCTGCCTCCGTGATCTTGGGTCGACCAATGGCACGACCGTCAACGGCAAAAAATTAGATGCCGCCGCGGTGGTGCCGATCCGGTCGGGGAGCGTGGTGAAACTGGGGACGGTGGGCTTCCGCGTGGAGTTTCAGAAGACCAGCGGCAAAGGGGATCATGACAGCGACACGATTCCCATCGAGAATGCCGAACTGCCACCGCGGCCGGACATGATCGCTCCCACCGAGCCGATGCCTCCCGCCAACCAAGAGTCTCCCGCCAGTCAAGAGTCTCTGCATTTCGAGCCGGCCACTGAGAGCCAAGAGCAGGACGTCGAAGAGCTCGCGGCCGCCGAGGCAGAGCCCGCTGATGGGGCGACCGGCAGTGATTTCGCATTCCTGGGGGAAGCCACCGCGGCAGACGAACCGCCGGCGTGGCCAACGGCAGACGAGCCGCCGGCCGCAGACGACGAGAAGCTCGGCGACTTCTTCAAGGGGCTCTCATGACCGTTCGCCGGGAAGAGGGCCGCGGCGGCGAGCCTGCCCCTCCGGCGGCGGTGCGTCGCGTCACCGTTCACGACGTGGCGGCAGCCCGGACTCGAGGCCGGCCGCTCTCGATGGTGACCGCCTACGACTGGCCCACGGCCCGGCTGGCCGAGGAGTCAGGCGTTGATTGTGTGCTCGTTGGCGACAGCGTGGCGATGGTGGTGGCGGGCCGCGACTCGACGATTCCGGCCACGCTTCGGCAGATGATCTACCACGGCGAGATCGTGGCTCGGGCGGTGGCCCGGGCGATGGTGATCGTCGACCTGCCGTTCCCCCTCCAGCACCTCGGCGTTCGCCCGGCAATCAGGGCGGCTGCCCGGATCCTCAAGGAGACCGGCTGTCAGGGGGTGAAGCTCGAGGGCACCGCCGGGCAGGCAGACGTGATCGCCGGGCTGGTGGCGGCGGGCATTCCAGTCATGGGGCACGTCGGCCTGCGGCCGCAGGCCGTGCACCAGCTCGGTGGCTACCGGATGCAACGGGATGGCGAACGGCTGCTGGCCGACGCGACGGCGGCTGCTTCTGCGGGAGCCTTTGCCGTTGTGCTTGAATGCATCCCGCGGCAGGTGGCCGCGGCGATCACCGCGGCGATTCCAGTGCCCACGATCGGGATCGGCTCCGGCCCCGACTGCGGCGGGCAGGTGCTCGTGATGCATGACCTGGTCGGGCTATCCTCGGGCCGGGTTCCCCGGTTCGTCCGCCGCTACGCCGACGCTGCGGGCACCATCGCCATGGCCCTGTCCGCCTGGAAGGCGGACGTCGAGGCCCGAACATTCCCGGGCGAGGCCGAGACGCTCGGCTGACGTGAGTGCGTGATTCCGGGTGCCGGCCACAAGCGGCTACGGCACGACGAGCTCGTCGGAGATGACCACCGGCCGGCCGGCGGTGACGCCAGCCGGAACCGGTCCGCCCGGTCCGGGCCCAGGACCCGGACCAGACATGCCGATCGGCATGCCGCCACCTTCAACGCCACCCGCGAAACCATGGCCACCGCCACTGCTGCAGTCGTCGCAGCCCATTGGCTGGCCGCACGGGGCACCCTGCCCACACACGCGGCCTGGAGTGCCCGCAGCGGCAGCGCCTGGCGGGACGAATCCCGGTGGCAGGTGACCGAAGCACCGCTCGTACTTCCAGACCTCGAGCGCGATATACCGCTCGCTCATGGTCTTACAGCCACCCGCACCACCGGCCACAACGACCGCGGCCGCCGCCAGGGCCCAGCCACTCCATCCACTCGCACGCATCGCTCCGTCTCCTGACAAGCTTTTGCCGCTTTCGCTGAACGCTTCGCGTGCCGCGACCTGCGGGCAACGCTGGCGAAAGCCAGGCAACCCTACCCCACGCCATACGCGCGGCAACCAAATCCGAGCCTCGTGTCGCTCGGACGCCGCCGGAGCGGGAACGCGTGTGACGGTCGTGCCGGCAGAAGCGGGTCGGGGTTGCGATTGGGAACGGAAACCACCCGGTGGCCACGTGTGGCCGGGACGGCTCAGCCCTTGCGGTGGCGAATTTTGGCCCGCATCCGCCGCTTCTTCTGGCCGAGCTTGCGGCGGCCCTTACCGGTCTTCTTGACGCCCATCGATACCTCCGGGAAAGCGGCGTTTCTGCCGCTCATGCGGTCCGCCTGCGACAGAGGTTGTAAGATGACGGCGGTCAGATTTCAAGCGAACCCGCCGCATTTCGGCTGCATGATCGCATTCTTTCCCACTTATGCCCGGCGCACCGCAGGGGGTTGGCGAGCCTCCGTCGCGGGGATGGTGTCCCGTCCGCTGCCGGCAACGAGCCGCCGCCGGACCCTCGCGGTGGCCGTTCTCAAGCGGCTTCTCGAACTCGGGGAGGACGAACTCGCCACGGAAGTCTTCAGGCGGCGGGCGGAATCCTTCCTCTTCCAGCGGGTGGCGGGCCGCCGGATCGTGCTCGCCCTTGGCCCGCATCGCCTGGAGGCGGGCACGAGCGATCGCAGCGGCCACTTCGAGGCGAGTTTCGACCTCGACGCCGACTTCGTGGCTGCTCTCGTCCAGGGAGGCCCGGAATGCCGCTGGCTCTCGTATGAGGTCGTCGCCGATGAGGAAGCCGACGAGTTCCCGCCGGCCACCGGCCGGATCCACCTCGTCGATAAGCAGGGCGTGTCCGTGATCTCCGACATCGACGACACCGTGAAAGTCAGCAACGTCGCCGACCGGCGAGAACTCCTGCGAAACACGCTGTTGCGGGAATTCATTCCCGTGGCTGGCATGCCGGAGGCCTACTGCCGCTGGCAGCAGGCTGGGGCCGCGTTCCACTACGTCTCGGCGAGCCCCTGGCAGCTTTCAAACTGCTTGTGCGCCTTCCTGGGGGCGGCTGGTCTGCCCTCGGGCTCGATGCACCTCAAGCTCTTCCGCCTCAAGGACACGACGCCCCTGGGACGGCTGACGGCCCGCAAGCGGTCGAAGCGACGGGCTATCGAGCAGATCATGGACGACTTCCCCGGCCGCCGGTTCGTGCTCGTGGGCGACTCAGGGGAGCGGGACCCGGAGGTCTACGCTGCGGTCGCCCGTCGCCGTCCGGAGCAGGTGTCTGGAGTCCTCATTCGTCGGGTGGCGGACCGCACCGCGGCCAGCCAGGCGAGCCTGCGGTTCGACAAGCTCGCCCGCCGGCTGCCCGAGGGGGCGCTCAGGACGTTCACCTCCGCCGAGGAACTCGCCCCGCTTCCCTGACACCGGCCTTGTCTGGGTCATACCGGAACCCCAAGTACGGATTCCCTGAGGGCTCAGCAGAAATTTTACTGGGCCCGTCGAGTGGTTCGGGGCAACCCCGCCCCCTGACCCCTACAAGCCCCAGGGCGCGAGCCCGGGGACTGCGGGCCATAACACCACCCCGGGATCTATGCCGCCCAGTGCCATGCCGCCCCGCCCAGGCCACCCCAGATAGGCCACCCCGCTTAGCCTGGCTCTTGTCCGATTGGTGTGCCACGTCACAGTCCCCCAGCTCGCGCTGGGGGCTTTTATGATTCCGCACGCAGCAACGAACAGCATCGGCATCCTGCCTTGCTGAGCCGGCTCGGGATCGCACGGGCAACCCCGAGGGTCGGGAACGCCTGCGGGTCCCGTCTGCACGCGTGTTACCAGGGGCTGTCGAAGGCGTTCTGGTAATGCTCCACGACCGGCTGCCCATCGGGTCCGGCCGGAAACGTCACCGCGACCACGTCGATCCGCACGCTCTGGTCCTCAAGGCGATGCCGGCGGATATAGACGGCAGCCAGTTCGGCGATCCGCCGCTGCTTTGCCGGCCCGACCGTCTCGGCCGGGTGGCCATGCTCGGTGTCCGAACGGCTTCGCACTTCAACAAACACCACGGTGCGGCCGTCGAGGGCCACGATATCGATGTCGCCGCGGAGCACCCGCTCGCGGCGGCCCAGGATCCGGTACCCGAGCGACTTGAGATGCCGGGCAGCCTCGTCCTCGCCCCGGCGTCCGAGTTGATCGCGGGCCGAGGGCATCAGGGTGGCCTCCGTCAGGTCTTGGCGGCCGCGGCCTTCTTCTTCGCCTTGCCCTTGGCGGCCTGGCCGTCGGCAGCGGCGGCCGTGTCATCCCGCTTCTCGCGAAGGCGGGTCGCCTTGCCTGAGCGGTCGCGGAGATAGTAGAGCTTCGCCCGTCGGGCCACGCCCGACCGCTTCACCTGGATCGTGGCGATCTTGGGGGAGTGCAGCGGAAACTTCCGTTCCACCCCCTCGCCGGCCACGATCCGCCGGACAGTGAAAGTCTCGCGGCTGCCGGAGCCGGCCTTGGCGATCACCACGCCGTTAAAGATCTGGATGCGTTCCTTGTCCCCCTCGAGGATCCGCGTGTGGACGTCGACGGTGTCGCCGATCGCGAAGGCAGGCACCTCGGGCTTGAGGCTCGAGGCTTCGACAAGGGAGAGGATTGTTCGGTTCATGCTGGTCATCGGTCGCTCCTCCGGGCAGGGCCCGGCGTGGGGGTGGCGGTGGTCCGCCGACGGGTAGCGGCAACGGCCTGCTCCCGCCGCCAGGCCTCGATCCGCCGGTGGTCGCCCGAGAGCAGCACCTCGGGCACGTGCAGGCCGCGAAACTCGCGCGGCCGGGTGTATTGGGGGCCTTCCACGAGCCGCTCGGGTCCGGAGAAGGAATCCTGTTGGGCACTCTCGGCGTCGCCGAGCACGCCCGGCACAAGCCGGGCCACCGCGTCAACGACGACCATTGCCGCCACTTCGCCGCCGGAAAGCACATAGTCGCCGACCGAGATCTCCTCGGCCCCGACCGCCTCGGCAACCCGGGCGTCAAAGCCCTCGTAGCGGCCGCAGACGAGCACAAGCCGCTCGCGGGCGGCGAGTTGTTCTACGAGCGGCTGGTCGAGCCGCCGCCCGCCCGGTGCGAGCAAGACAACATGACCCACCGCAGCCGACTGGGCCTGAACCGACTCGATCGAGGCAACGACCGGACCGGGCATCAGGAGCATGCCAGGACCGCCACCAAAGGGACGGTCATCCACATTTCGATGCGGCCCCTCGGCAAAGTCTCGGATGTCGGTGAGGCGGATATCAAGGATCCCGGCGGTCTGGGCTGCCCCCAAGAGGCTTCCCGCGAGAAAGCCCGAAAACATGTCGGGGAAGAGCGTGAGGATGTCGATGCGCATGGCTAGGAACACAGGGCCTACGGATCCCTCAGGCGGAGCCGCCTACCTGACGGACATGAGTGGTGCGGCTACTCGGGCTTCGCGTCTTCGGGTGCGGAAAGAGCGGCGGCTTGTTCGACTTGAACCTCGGCAGGCACTTCGGCGGTCGCTTCGACAGCAGGCACTTCGACAGCCACCGCTTCGACAAGCGTTGCGGCAACGGCCTCCGAGGCCGGCTCAGCCACCGCTGCGGCCGGTGTTTCGGCTGGTGGGGCTATGGGCTCCGGTTGCTTGACCTCGGGCACGAAGGCCGGCGGACCTGGATCAGGAACGATCTTCGGCAGCCTGAGGCGGGCCCGCGCGTTCTCCATCGCCTTGAGGTGCGTGCCGCTGGTGCCATATTTTTTGATGAGCACGCGGACGTTGTCGCTGGGCTGGGCGCCGACACTCAGCCAGTAGTCAACCCGGGTGCCGTTGAGCGTGCAGCGGGCGTCTGTCTCAGGCACGTGGGGATCGTAGGTGCCGAGTTCCTCGATCACGCGGCCGTCCCGCGGGCTGCGGCGGTCGGTCGCGCAGATCCTGTAATACTCACGGTTTTTGCGGCCCATCCGCTTCATTCGAATCGCCACTGCCACGGTCGGAATCCTCGCGTCTGTCGAACTGGGTTCGAACTTGGGTTCGGTCTATAAACGCAGCCTCGTAGCGTACCCGACCCGGGCCAAAACCCAAGGGGATGCGGGGAAAAGCGTTTTTCCTGGGAAAACAAGCCGCTACCCGCCGCCGGCTCGCTTCTTGCGGCGAACTTCCTTGTCCCGCTGCTTCTTGAGTTTCCGCCGCTCGTCGGCGGTCAACCGCTTGCCGGTGTCCCCCTTGGGCTTGGCGAGGCGGGCGGCGGGATTGGTCATTTGGGCCTGGAGTTTCTGGACCTGCTGCATCCGCTCCCGCATGCCGAGGCCCGCCATGCCCTTCATCATCCCGGCCATGCCGTCGAACTGCTTGACGAGGTCGCTCACTTCGTGGGGCTCGACCCCGGCTCCGGCAGCGATCCGGCGGCGGCGGGACTGGTCGACGATCCGGGAGGGGTTCCGCCGCTCGTCGAGGGTCATCGAGTCGATGATTCCGAACAGGCGGTTCATGTCCTTCTCGAGATCCGCCCCGCCGAGCATCTCCTGCATGCCCCCCATCCCGGGAATCATGCCGAGCACCTTCCCCAGGGGGCCGAGCCGCCGGGTCTGGGAGAGCATCGACTTGAAGTCGTCGAGCGTGAACTCGCCGGCCTTGAGCCGCTCTTCCTGGCGGCGCATCTCGTCCTGGTCAAACTTCCGCTGGGCTTCTTCCACGAGCGAAATGACGTCGCCCATCCCCAGGATCCGGCCGGCCATCCGCTCGGGATGAAACTCCTCGAGGGCCTCGATCTGCTCACCGGTGCCGATGAACTTGATCGGCACACCGGTGACGCTCTTGACCGACAGCGCGGCTCCGCCGCGGGCGTCGCCGTCGAGCTTCGTCATGATCACGCCGTCGAGTTCGAGGGCGTCGTGAAAGGCCTTTGCGCTTGTGACCGCGTCCTGCCCGGTCATGGCGTCGACGACGAGGTAGGCCTGGTCAGGGCCGACGGTGCGGTCGATCCGGGCGAGTTCCCGCATCAGATCCTCGTCGATCGCCAGCCGGCCGGCGGTGTCGAGGATCACGGCCGATATCCCCTCCTTCCGTGCCCGGGCCACGCCGGCCGAGCAGACGGCTACCGGGTCGGTGGCGGCTCCGGCCGGCATGTCGGCCGGCCCGTGGACCGGCACGCCGAGCTGCCGCCCGAGCACGCCGAGCTGCTCGATCGCCGCCGGTCGCTGGAGGTCGGCCGCCACGAGCATGACGCCCCGCCCGGCTGCGAGGATCCGCTTGGCGAGCTTTGCGCAGGAGGTCGTCTTGCCCGATCCCTGGAGGCCGCAGAGCATGAGCACGGTCGTGCGGCCGGCCTCGAGGTGAAGGGAATGGTCCACCGGCCCCATCAGGTTGACCAGTTCGCGGTGGACGATGCCGATGAGCTGCTGGGCCGGATCGAGCGACCCAAGCACCTGCTCGCCAACGGCGTCGACGCTTACCCGCTCGAGAAACCCGTCTGCCACGTCGTAGGCAACGTCGGCCTCGAGCAGCGCCGTGCGGACCTGCTCGAGGCCCTCCCGCATGTTGGCGGCGGTGAGCCTGCCGCGGCCGCGGAGGGAATTGATTGCGGAGGAGAGCGACGCAGACAGGGATTCGAACATGGCGGCTCCGGGGTCAGGCAGGAGCCCCGAAGTATATCGCCCTGGAAGGCGGATTCCCTCCGCCCGCCGAGCACCGCTCCCCCCGGTGACGGGCCGCCCGGATCGGGAGGCGGCACACACTGTGCCGCACTGGCCCGACGCGTGGCCGGCGAAGGCGGCGCGTCACCGGAGGGAGCGGAATGGCAACAGGAATCAGCTGAAGGTGCCGGGGGCGTCGGTGGCCCGGGGGGCCGACGGCATGCCCATGCCACCCTGCATCATCCCCTCGTCGCAGCACGGCGCGGGGCCCATCATCGGACCGGCGCCAGGGCCGCAGGGATCGCAGACCGGGCCACAGGGGGCGCCCATGACCGGACCCGGAGCAGCCCGCTGCCCGCAGGGCGAACGGAACTCCATGAACGACGGCCGGCGGCAGTTGTTGCCACCACCGAAACAACTGCTGCATCCCGGTGCCGCCGTCAGGGCGGACAGGGCCAGTGCCAAACAGACAAACCGCGACATGACGAAAACCTCCAGGCAGGGACGGCGGTCAGGTTGCCGCCGCGGGCCGACTTCGTGCGAGATGAGAGCGTCGTCGGCGACGACGCCACTGGAAAAGTACCTCATGATTCGGGCGCGGCGGAGCGGGTCGCCGGTCTGAGTGGCAAGGCTGGCAGCCGGCGACGACCTGTGGTGACGGTTGTGCGGACCGTTCGGGCTGCCCGCCCGGCGGCCGCACGTGTTTGCTATGGCGGGAGGGCACGTTCCGCAGGCGTGGGCTATCGTTTGAGCGATCCGTTTTATTCATGCCTCCGCTCGCGATCCGAACCACCGCGGCCGATATCGAGAACTATGTCTTCCCGCATCCTGCACCGCCGTGTCGCAAAGCGAGCCTCCCTTGTTCTGGGTCTGGTTGCGTTCGCCCTCTGTCCGGCCGGTGCCGATGAGCAGGCTGCAGTTCAACCCACTGCCGTCGAACTGGCTGGAATTGAGCCCGGCAGTGTTCCCGGTGTGGAAGACTGTGCGGGTGAACTCGATCTCTGGGTCGTGAACACCCGGGGGCTCCCGGATGTCTGCGGAATGCCGGTCAAGGCGAGCCCGGCCGTCGAACGGCTCGCAGGGCATGCGGCCTGCCGCCGCTGGGAGCGGGCCGGTGTCGCCGGGCTCCTCGCCGACCCATCCCGACCGCTGGTGGTCTTTATCCACGGCAATCGCTACGAGCCGGCTGATGCCAAGGATCAGGGTCTGCGGCTGGCACGGCGACTGGCCGACTACGCGGCTGGCGGCGTGTCTCCCAGGGTCGTGATCTTCTCCTGGCCGAGCGAGAAGCAGGGCCTGCTCCTCAAGGACGGCCGCCGCAAATACGAGCGGGCCTATGCCGACGGGCATTACCTGGCCTGGCTACTCGGGCAGGTGCCGGGGGAACAGCCGGTGGCGGTGGTGGGCTACTCCTTCGGAGCGCTTGTGGCTGCCGAGGCGCTTGAGGATTTGTCGCGGCGATTGGGCTCGGGCCTCCCCTGGGCCGACCGGCCTGGCCGCACCCACCTCGTGTTCGTGGCCCCCGCTCTGCGGTGCGACGCCTTCGCCCCTCGCGGGCCGTTCCGCGGCGGGCTCGCGGGGGTTGACCGGTTCACGCTCCTGGTCAACTCCCAGGACAACGCGCTGCGGTTCTTCCCGCTCCTCGAGCCGGCGGTCCGGATCGACGCCATGGGCTATGTCGGCATGCGGCGGCAGTGGCTGCCCGCCGAGGTCGAGTATGCAGCTACCGATACGGCCGAGATCGTCGGCAAGCTCCACACCATGCGCCGCTATCTCGACAACCGGCTGTTGGGCGAGCGGATCGCGACCGGCACGCTCGCAGGCCTCGCCGACTGAGCGATCGCCTTAGGCGGCGCGGCGGGTCGTGCCGCCTGAGTCACGGGCCAGTCGGGCCTCGACCATCATGCCGACCACATCGGGCATGGCATGGCGTGCGGTCCAGCCGAGCCGCGTGGTGGCCCGGCCGGTGTCGGCCCGTCCGCAGGCGATTTCGCTCGGCCGGACGAGGGCAGGATCACGGATGACGTGCCGCCGCCAGTCGAGGCCGACCGCGGCGAAGGCCGCCGCCACGAATTCCTCGAGGCTCGTCGTCACGCCAGTGGCGATCACGAAATCCTCGAGCACCTCCTGCTGCAGCATGCGGTGCATTGCCACGACATATTCCGGAGCCCAGCCCCAGTCGCGGCGGATAGACAGGTCGCCGATGGAGAGCAGGTCCTGCTCGCCCCGGGCGATTCGGCAGGCGGCCGCCACGATCTTCTGGGTGACGAACCGCTCCGGCCGCAATGGGCTCTCGTGGTTGAAGAGAATTCCGGTCGCCGCCGGGATTCCATAGGCCTCGCGATACTGCGCGATCTGCCAGAAGGCGGTGGCCTTGGCGATGCCGTAAGGGCTCCGGGGCCGGAGCACGGTCTCCTCGCAGGCAGGCTCCTCGCCGGTGGTGCCAAACATCTCGGAACTGCCGGCGTTGTAGAGTCGCACTGGCCGGTCCAGCAGGCGGATCGCCTCGAGCAGGTTGAGCGTGCCGACAACCACGCTCTCGAAGGTCTCGACGGGCTGCTCAAACGACAGGCCCACGCTCGATTGGCCGGCGAGGTTATAGATCTCGTCGGGTTCCGCATGGGTGAGCGTCCGGAGGGTCGAGCGGAAGTCGACCGGCGACATCGACACAAGCGTCACCTGGTCGCGGATGCCGAGGCCTGCGAGCCCCTCGAAGCGGCCACCCTGGGCGTCGCGGCTGGTGCCGACAACGCGGTAACCAAGGCCGAGCAGGTGGGCGGCGAGGTACGCACCATCCTGGCCGCCGACGCCGCAGATCACGGCGGTGCGACCGTTGGAATGGGCGGCGGGTTCGTGGGGCTGATAGACCATGCTGGCGGGAGGGTAGCAGCCGGCCTGAACCGGAAAAACCCGAATTTCATGGCCCATCAGGGATTTTCGGAGGTCCCGTCGAGATTGCACGGGCCAACCCTGAGCCGGCTATCGATAGGCCGCAGGGAAGACCGAGTTTCGCTTCGCGGCCGGCACGCCTCGGGGAAAGCCATGGCCTATCCCTATCGCTTCCGCTGGCCGTCTTGGGTGGGGTCGTAGTTTGGATTGGGAACGGGCAGCTGGGCCCCGAACGCGGTGAGCCAGGCGTCGAGTGGACAGACGGCATGATGGGCTCCGGAGGGGCAAGCATGTCGGCTAAGAGTAGGATGCGGGTTATTCCGCTGGCACACTCCTTCTCACGGTCCGCCAGGCGATGCAACCACCCGGCGCGGGGCGACTGATTCCTTCTGGAAGCACTTTCCATGCAGATTCCGGCCTGGCGGCAACTCGCTGTCGCAGCGATTCCGACGCTGATGGTCCTCGCGGGGATTCGGGCCGCATCCGAGGCCGGCCGCGAGGGGCTCGCCATCGGCCGCAAGACGATGGAGCCGGTCTACGAGTTTGTGCGGCAGCCGCGGGACACTCCCGGCGTGCCGCGGCAAAAGCAGTGAGTTAGACTCAACGTTCCTTTTCCCCTGGCTTGGCAGCGAGGCGGTGGGCGGGTGGAGTGTCACGGGAGACCAGGCATGCGGGCTGGGATACAAGCGGTGGTGTTCTGCGTGGTGTGCGGCGGGATCGTTGCCGCCCGGGCCGACAACTGGCCCACCTGGCGGGGCACGGGCCTCGACGGGGTCGCCCCCGGCGTGGGCTATGTGACACAGTGGCAGCCCCCGGGCGAAACGGGCGAGCCGGGCCAGAACATCCTCTGGCGGGTAAAGCTCCCGGGTCTGGGCGCGAGCACACCGGCAGTCTGGGGGGAGCGGATCGTCGTGACCTGCGGGATCGACGGACGCGACACGGTGATCTGCCTCGACCGCAGCGGCACCGAACTCTGGCGGCGGGAGCTCAGGCTCGAGCGGGCTGGCAAGCACAAAAAGGCCACCGGCTCGAATCCTTCACCCGTCACCGACGGCACGCACGTGTGGGTCTACTTTAAGAGCGGCGAACTCGCCTGCCTCACGCTTGCCACTGGCGAGCCGGTCTGGAAGACGAACCTCCAGGAACGGTTCGGTGAAGACACGCTGTGGTGGGACCTCGGCACCTCCCCGGTGCTCACGGCCAAGGCCGTGGTCGTGGCGGTGATGCAATCCGGCCCGAGCTATCTGGCCGCCTTTGACCGCACCACGGGCGAACTGCTGTATCAGCATGACCGGATGCTCGACGTTCCCGAGGAGTCCGCCCAGAGCTACTCGACGCCGCTTGTGCTCGCCGGCGACGCGGCCCGAGGCGAGCCAGCCGAGATGCTCGTCGTGCTCGGGGCTGACCACGTCACCGCCCACGACGCAGCCGACGGCCGGGAGCTGTGGCGGGTCGGCGGGCTCAACCCCGAGGGCAACAAGTTCTTTCGCTCGATCGCCTCCCCGGTCGCCAGTGGCGACCTGGTCATTGCGCCGTATGCCCGTGGCGCCACCATCACGGCCATCCGGCGGGGCGGAAGTGGAGATGTGACCAACTCGCATGTCGCCTGGGTACGGAAGGATCTCGGGACCGACGTGCCGACGCCGGCGGCCACGGCCGGGCTGGTGGTCGTGTGCACCGACAAGGGGCGGGTCGTGGGCCTCGACCCAGCCAGCGGCGAGACCCGCTGGGAGCGGGAGCTGGAGAAGAACCGCAACGCCTACAGCTCTTCCCCCGTGATCGTGGCCGGCGGCGTGCTCGTGACCCGCGAGGACGGCGTCTCAGCGATGATCAGGCTGCCGGCCGCCGACCAGGTTCAGCCGGATGTGGTCGGCACCGGCCGCGTCGCGGAGATGACGGTGGCCACGCCGGTCTGTGTGGACGGCCGGATCTTCCTGCGGACGCATGATTCCCTGTGGTGTATCGGCACCCCTTAGCCGCTTTCGCCCGGGCTGCCGGGCACTGCTCCCGGAGAGCTTCCCTATGGCGATGTTCCCGCACTGGCGTTGTGTTTGTGGGCGCGACCGGCTCCGACCACGACACTCTGCGGGCCATGAAGCCGGACGACCGCAAGGATGCCCATGCGGGCGTGATCGCGGAGATCGAGCGATGAGCCGCCCGGGCTTCCTCCTCACCCTGGTCGCTGGGATCCTCGTCACCCTGCCGGCGGCCGCGGAGCCCGCGCCCAAGCCGCGGAACGTGTTGCTCGTGATCTGCGACGACCTCTGCTGTGCGATCGGGGCGTATGGCGACCAGACGGCGTTTTCCCCGAGCCTCGACCGGCTGGCGGCTCGGGGCGTGCGGTTCGAGCGGGCCTACTGCCAGTTTCCGCTGTGCAACCCGAGTCGGGCGAGCCTGCTTTCCGGGCGCCGGCCGGCAACGACGACCGTCCGCGACAACGCCCGCCACTTCCGCCAGGCCATCCCTGATGCCGTGACCCTGCCGCAGGCTTTCCGCCAGGCGGGCTGGCAGGTCGAGCGGATCGGCAAGCTCTACCACTACG
>Ga0210003_1002086_pt1 | contig 17117 bp, 13 predicted proteins | sample LantaG_FD_182804 | JGI IMG/M metagenome (GOLD analysis project Ga0210003, IMG submission 182804) | Deep subsurface microbial communities from Baltic Sea to uncover new lineages of life (NeLLi) - Landsort_02402 metaG (SPAdes) (version 2) | ecosystem: Environmental > Aquatic > Marine > Oceanic >...
AACATAACTTATAGTAATGGTGATTCTCTGATTGTATCATTTGATGGTCCTTTTGTAGGCGTAGATGCATTTACGGATTATTCAGAAATTACAACACCGAATCAAACGGATAATGATTATCTGATTACTAATATTAGATGGTCTAAAGATTTTCAAACTTGGTCACCGTGGATATTAGTTTCAAGGAATCCTGATGGTACAAAGAATTTTCCATCAATAGATTTTGAACAAAGTCCAAATGTATATTTAGAACTTAAATTTATACGAGTATCTGCACCAGAACCACCAACACCTAATCAGGTGTCTATAAATTCAGTTACATTCGATTTTGATTTAATATCAAAAGAATCAGCGTTCAATCCACCACCTGCAAAAATATGTCCATCTGGAGATTATTATAAAGGTATAAAGGTTGATTGTGAAGATGGTACATTATTTAGAGTATATGATTTAATGGCTCCAGCAGTTGCACTTAATCGAGAACTTGCATTAACCGTTAGTGAAATGTTCGGACATCAAGTTTGCTACTTTAAAACCGCAGTAGATGAACGAACGAAAGATGTTATATTAAAAGAATATTCACTTTATAACGTGTCAGATATTAAGAATATACGCGTGGTGGTTCCTGACAATGCATTTCCAGATAACAAAATAATGTTTACTCCATTTGATATGGACTTTGAATCACCATTCGAAGTTCATATAGTAAAGGAAGATTTTGAAAGAGCATTTGGTTATTGTACAAGGCCTGAAGAGCGAGATTATTTATACTTTCCATTAGAGAATAGGATATATCGAGTAGAATCTCCATATCTATACAAAGACTTCATGAGAGACGGAGTCTATTATAAAGTTAATTTAGTTAAATGGCAAGATAGTTCTAATATGTTAGATATTGGAGCAACCGGAGATCAGGCAGCTGCAATCATAGATCCTATCGCACAAAACTTTGATATTTTTAACGAAGAGAAAGAAAAGGAATTTACTCAAATAACTAAGCCTTTACAATACAATACATTAAACGTAGGCAGATACGATTTTGTTAGAAGCGATATAAATGAAAAGTTAGATATTTCAAAACATGATATTAATAACTACTTTACTATCGTTGCAAAATACGCATACGACTTAAATTCAGTTGATTATAACGATTTAGCAGTTAAATATAAAACTAAGGTAGATATAGCAGAAACCGAAGATAGAGTTTATACATTTTGGTTTAGATCAAATAGAACTGTTTTTGAAAATACTGAGATTGGCGCAACTGCTGTTAATATAGACACAAACGGCATGTTATATGATACTGTTATCGATGGTACTGATGATCTAGGAAATGGAATCCAAATCAATTTACAGTATAACGACACCAATGGTAATAAAAAATATGTAACTAAAGGATTTGAAGTTAAGGTAAACGGAACTTCATACGACTTTAATGAGAATTATTTGCAACCATGGCCAGGACAACAATTTCCTAATCTATTGATAGATGCAAATCAGTATGACCAAAACTTATTAGTTGATTCTCGTAAGTGGTTTGCGGTTGTACTAAATATATCTAATAAATATCAAACAATGAATTTGAATGTATGGGAAATGATATTCGACGCAAATAAACCTGCGTATGTTCAACAAACAACTCAATTGAAATTAATATTTGGCGAAACAAAGGAGTTTACAAAACAAGCAATACAACCTAACAGTTTTTATAAACTTAAAGGTGCACCAATACAATTAACTAATATAAGAATTCTAACGGAATTGATAAATGAAGAAAATCAACCATTGATGTTAAACCGATATACCGTACGAGATAATCAATATGCGAGAATGATCGATAATGCATTACCACCGTTACAAATGACTCGAGAACCAGTTAGATAACTTTAAAAACCAATAATATGGCATTAAACAATGAACAAAAAGATGAGGCTAGAGATAGCTTAAAAGAATTATTAGATGAGGGTAAAAACCTGCCAATAATTAAAGAAGGAGATTTGCCATCATTTCATAGTGTAGAAAAGTACACATATAGTGAATCTAAAGGAAAGTCGGTTGCAGCTGCAAAGAAGATGATGCAATCAGTTATGAAATTATATCTGAGTCAGGAAATTATTGAACAGAATGAATATGTTCGAATGAAGCAGCAGATTGAAGAAATGCAATTAGCAACATTAATCAATCAAATGCATCAAATGGAACATTCGATAGAAATGTTAATGAGAACTATAGAATCTGGAGAATTAACTCCTAGGATGTTCGAAGTTTTAGCTGGATTACAAAAAACCATGCTAGAAATAAATAAACATGCAACATTACATATAATGGCGTCAGAAGAAGGTATGAAAAAACTTAAGCATGACATAGACATATATAGCGATCAAACAACTATCATAAAGTCTAAAGACGATGAAGCGATAACAGCTAGAGGAAATCGAGATTTTATGAAAGGTATCCAAGAAGAAATGCAAGATATCGAATTTAACGAAGACGAATAACCTAATGAGTGAACTAACCGTAAAACGATTTGAAGAACCTAATAACGACGACAATAGAATTGTATGGACTACTAATAAAGTCCAGAAAGCTATCGAATCGATGGAGCTTGGGTATCAGGTAGCACATGCACCATTTTACGAAGGGGATATTAATTACAGAAAAGGAAATACCGTATTTGATTATTCTGAAGCTGAAGTTGACGAAATAAAACGATGTGCTAGAGATATTGTTTATTTTGCAAATAACTATTGCCACGCAATGACAGATGAGGGTGTTCGAAAAATAACATTGCGTCCATACCAGGCCGAGATGTTAGAGCAGTACCAACAAAATCGATGGAACGTATGTTTAGCATCCAGACAAATTGGTAAAACCATTTGTTCCGGTATATTTATTGCTTGGTATTCGTTATTCAACTTTGATAAAAACGCAATGATAATGGCTAACAAAGGAGCTACGACTAAAGAGATCCTTATGAAAACCAAGCATATATATGAAAATCTTCCATTCTTTTTAAAGCCTGGTATTATGAAAAAGGATGTCATGGAGATGAGGTTTGATAATGGTTGCAGAGTTATTGGTCAGAATACAACAAAGACTGGTGGTATATCATTTACAATTCATTTATTATATTTAGATGAGTTTGCTCATATTATGCCAAGTATCATAAATCCTTTTTATGAGAACGTATATCCAACACTATCATCATCTAAGATATCCAGAGTTATCATAACATCTACACCTAATGGTTATAATAAGTTTCATGACATCTACCAAAATGCAGTAGAAGGCAATAATGAATACACACCGTATAGAGTCGATTGGTGGCAAGTTCCTGGAAGAGACGAAGACTGGAAGGCACAAGAAATTGCGAATTTAGGTACAATCGAAGCGTTTAACCAACAGTATAATAATCAATTCTTATCTGCGTCTTCATTGTTATTGAATTCGGTTGAAATGAAAAAATTAAAAAGTTCTGAAAAGGAATTTGTATTTAAAGAGTTCGATGCATTAGATGACCTTGGTATAGATTACTCATGTTTTAAATGGGATCCTGATATTGATGTAGATATGTTAGATGGAAAACAAGATTTTTATTTGTTCTCAGTGGATTTAGCTGAAGGCGTAGGAAAGGATCATACAGTATGTAATGTATTTCAAGTATTGCCTACTGACATTAAATATCATAGAGATTTAGTTGCACCTAGTGATATAACTGACTTTTTTAAACTTGAACAAATTGGCATATTTAGATCGAACGTGCATTCATTAAAAGATTTTAGCATGATTTTATATGAGCTTTGTGTAAATATATTCGATCAAGAGAATTTAAGATGTATAATTGAATACAATGCATTTGGTCAAGAAATAATAAATAATCTAATTGCATTGTATCCAACTAGAAATGACTTTGACGAGGAGATATTAGTAAAATATGCACATCGAGTAGGATCTAAAATTAAAAAACCAGGAATCAAGATTAATCGAGATAACAAAAGAATACTTACAACAAAGGTTAAGAATTATATACGTAATAATAGAATGATCGTAAAAGACATAAATACTGTTAGTGAAGCATCTATGTTTTCTAGGAATGAAAATGGTACATATAGTGCCCAATCCGGCAACGATGACTGTATGATGACTGTTGTCAATGCGTGTAGTTTTTTTGATACAGTTGATTATTCTGAAACGGTCGAGGAGTTATTCGATTTTGTAGATGAAATATATAAAACAGAAATAGAAAAAACATTAGAACTTAGTGGAAATCTGTCAGGCGATTCTTTTAATATATACGATATTATGGATGGGCATAAAACATAGAAGCTAAGGGATATATAATTAAAATAAAAAAAACTTTACGAAAATGGCTTTACCAGCGAATATTCAACAATTTAAAAGTTCAGGTGTGTATCGTTTAGAATTTGATAAGTCTCAACTTATTAACATTCCGACCGAAACCATTAGACTAGTTATTGGGTACTCTAATAAAGGACCTTTCAATACACCAATTTTTGTTCCAGATGTACAATTCTTTAACGATGTATTTGGCGCTATTGATAACGGACTTGAGTTAAAAGGATCTTACTTTCACAGATCTTGTTTAACTGCTTTAGATAGAGGACCGATCATTGTATTAAATTTATTAAACCTAGATGATTCAGTTACATCTGAATTCAGAGCATTAAGTTCTCAATCGGATTTAGCAAATCATCCAGAAGGTGCTGCACCTGTCTCAGAATTCTTTAACCAAGATAAATTTTGGTTTATTGAAGATGACTCAGTTATATTAGCAATCAACAACTATGATGGACAAAAATCAACATTATTTAACTTGGCAAACGCTGGAAAAAAAACAGTATCGGTTTTTGTTACTAAATCATCCGTTGGCGGATTTGATGTTAGTGCAGAGGAATGGTACGGGAGTGGAAATGTACCACCTTTCTTAGATAAATCAAGTTGGATAAGTGATTTCTTAGTAAGAGTTATTATATTAGATGGAGATTTTAGTGATTATCTAGCACTTTCAATAGATCCTATATATGGAAGTTTATTCGACGTTAAAGGACTAAAAGCTAATGTTCAAGATGCATTCGGCAATTCAGCAAATGGATTAGATAAATTATTACAACTACCTGAGGTTACTACTCTTGCAGAATACACAGGTTCTTTAATACCTGAATTCATCGATAAAGATGGAACTAATCTATTTATAGAAGACATTATTAATAATGGAACTTCTAAAACCGGTTTAGTTTGCGCGATTAATCAAGATTGGTATTATGATAATCCTGAGTTAACTCCAAACGCAATGGTTGATGGACTTCAAATAGATCTTATCGGCCACGGATTAGAGAAAAATGTTAATGGAGTATCAGTTTTAGATTTTCTTTCATATTATGGTTCTCTTAATTCATTGCAACCTTACTTACAACTAGATTATAATTGGGGTGGTGCTACATCTTCTGTATCTACATATCTTTTTGATGGAACTGGTGCAACAGAATATACAATCCGTCAATCAACTGCATATGCAGCATTAGGAATGACTGGTGGAGCTGATGAAATAGATATATACGGACCATTGAATCCTGACGTTGGTGCAACGGCTTCTTCATTTTGGTCATTAAGTCAACAAAGCGATTTCTTAGCATTCGGTACTTCTTTAAATACTGGATCATTTATATCATGTGGGTATACTGGAGCAAGCGCTGCAACATATCCATCAGAATTATATAATTATGCAAGAGTTGCAGAAGTAACAAAATATAACGATTCTGGTTTAGGTATTGATAAACTTAGAATACGAGTTGAATACCTAGATGGAGCTGGGTTATTGAATGCATATTCTCCAGCTGGAGGAACGGGTGAAGGTGTGGTATTCTCATTAGGATATGCTGCTGGATCAACTGGTGGTGGAAGTCCATTAGGAGTTTTAGAAGTTATACCATCTATTAATTACACTGTTAATCCAAGTACATACGAAATTATGTATGGTGGACCTGCATCTCAATTAGGTAAAGATGCTATTGGTGGAATAATTACTACTGGCGATAAAATTCAAGGTGTATATGCTGGACCATTAAACCCAATCAGAGTTGAAACTCAATCAGAAAATAACATTTATGATTTTACAGGTAATACTGTTACAACTTCGTTAGGCGTAGGTGCTTCTGCAGTTGAATTAATACTTTCACACGATGTAGTAAACACTAAAGTTAGTGCGTATACCGATGATACATTCGGAACGTTAGCTCCTATTTTAGGTGCATCTGCTGGATTTAGAGATCAATTCATTGCAATTCCACAAAATGGTGCAACTGGTGCTACATATAACGAATCAGTTTATATTGCAACACTCGAAGGAAATATCAATGAGGTATTCCCGATAGTTAATGCAAATGTAATTGCTCCAAACAAAGTTACTTTAGGAACAGTTGGAACAACTGCTGGACAAGCCTTTATTGGCCAAATTCAAGTTGGACAATTTATGGTGAGAGGTTTTGAATCAGTTATTGGAAGCGGTGATTATAACGTAAATACCGATCCACGAACCGGAACTTCAAGGTTAACTAGAATTAAAACTGCATCTTATGATGGAACTTTAGGTTCTTCAACATACGGATACTTTATTATAGAAACTTTCGAGGCAATGTTCTTGAATCCAGCAATTGGAACTGGCAATGCTACTGCAGTTGAACGATATACATCTATCGATGATTTCGTAGACTACTACACAGTTAGTGCACTTACTGGATATACAATACCATCTAGCGCTAAACCTGATGGAACTAACACAAGAATGAATGATATACTAGATGTAATGTATAACACAAATATCGCAGAATCACTTGCCGATAGAGATGCTATTACATTCAGATATTTAGTAGATACCTTTAATAATGGTATTGAACCATCTTCAAAATCTAGATGGTCTAAACTTGCGTTTAATAGACAAAATGCATTTGCGATTCTTAATGCTCCTTCTATAAAGGAATTTAAAAATTCGACAAATCCAATGTTTAAATTCGATTCTACATCTACATTCAATCCTACATATATAGGAACTGGTGGTAATTTAGCATTGAATCCAACTAACGTATATACTTTACCAAGTATTGCAGATGGAGCTAATTATTGTGGATTCTATACTCCAAACTTGAGAGTTATTGAACGAGGTAAAACAAAACTTGTTCCACCTGCTGCACATGTATCTAACTTATATATTGATAAATATAATTTAGCGCAACCTTGGTCTATTATTGCTGGACCTAGGAGAGGCGTTGTTGCTGGAACTGGTGTTGCAGGAGTTGAATATGAATTTGACAGAAGAGCACTCGATTCAATCGAACCATTTGGTTTAAATGCCATTATAAACAAACGAGGATTTGGATTAGTAATTAATGCTAACCAAACAGCACAGCAAACTGTTAAAAGTGCGCTATCCCAAATCAGTACTAGAGAATTACTTATCTATATTGAAGATGGAATCGCTGAAATTCTTAAAAATTATCGTTGGGAGTTTAACACTGCTCAAAACAGATTAGAGATCAAAACATTATCTGATACCTTTATGTCTCAAATCTTAAACGATGGTGGTCTTTACGACTTTAGTAATGTAATGGATTCATCAAACAATACAACAGAAGTTATTGATAATAACATTGGAATTATCGATACATACGTAGAACCTGTAAGAGGAATGGGTATCTTGGTTAACCGAGTAACTATACTTGCAACTGGAGCTATTCAAGCTGGAAATTTCTAAAAAAACTAAAGACTCTCTGGTTCTCCAGAGAGTCCTAAGTAAATGGATATATAAAATAAATAAAAAAAGAAAATATTATGGCAGGATTACCACATTTTACAAATTCAATAGCCTCTACTAACTATTACGAACCGTTTTATACAAATTTGTTCGAAGTTAGTATTATACCTCCTTCTAGTATTGCTGGTGGCGAAATGCTTCTAGAACATGTTTCGAAGATCGGCGGGTTAAGTAACGAAAAGATGGAAGGCGTTGCTGAACAAAAATACAAATTTGCAACTAGATCTTTTGCAAAATCAATGCCTGATTCTACAACAGTAGATTTAGCAGTAGATTTTACATTAAACCTTAACGATGCAAATGAATTGTATATTTACAAAACTTTAAGAGATTGGAACAGATTAATCTGGAATCCTTTGACTGGTGAACAAGGATTAAAAAGTCAGTATGTTGGAACCATCGTAGTTTCAAATTACAATAGAGCTGGCGATATCTTCTGGCAAAGAACCTTTTATGGATGCTTTCCAACTGGTGCTGAATTGTCAGCAGGTGCAGAACTTGCTTATGAAACTGGCGACGCAGCTACATTGTCAATGACTTGGCGATCAGATTGGTGGAGTGAAGATATGGTATAGATGTTATACACATAACCTTAATGTTTTCTTTTGAATATTCCGAACGAATGATATCCTTATGGGTATCATTTGTTGTTTGTATAGAACTGATAATATGAGTAAAAATTTGATTTACTAGTTGGTGCGTGTTGAACTATCGATTCATTAGTGTGTATTATATATGATCCATTATATCAAAAACTTGACCATATTGAATCGTTTATTAAATCAATAAAAAAACCTAGATAATGATGATATATATAATATTATAATAATCAAGTAATATGATAATCAAAAAAAAACAACACTATGGCAAAAGACAGGAAGATTCAAGTTCTTCTGGATAGTGATGACGAATTAAAATTAAATAGAATAATAACATCCGTATCTATGCATCAAGGAAAGTTAATTGCAACATCTAGCTATGTACGAGATTTAATTTTACATCACATCACACAATACGAAGGAACTCAAACTTCTTTTGTAAACAAACAAGTACAAAAGATTTTAGAAGATCACAAAAAAATAACTAACTCAAAAAATATAATAACATGAGCAAACAAGAAGAACAAGATTTTGAAGACGCTGCAAAGCGCGATTTAGAAAAAAGAGAAAAAGAATCAGGTTTATTTGATCAAACCGCAAAAGATAGAGCTAAACAAGATGAAGATTTAAGTACAGAGGTGGTACATACATCTCTCGGTAAAAGTTCAGATTGGCAAACAAAAAATCGAGATACTGGATCTGAATTTAAACTCGGGTGGCATAATATCCCAGTATCAAACTTTCCTTCTGCAGGAATATTTTATCCAGAAGATGTAAAAGTACAAATTAGAGCTGCTACCGTAAAAGAAATTAGACAATTCTCAGTTGTAAGCGATGATGATCCATTTTCAATAGATGAAGGAATGAACCATATAATGAGCTCATGTGTCAATGTAAATATCAAAGGAAAGATATCGAACTTTAAAGATATTTTAGAAGAGGATCGAATATTCGTGGTATTAGCAGTTAGAGAATTAACATTTAAAGAAGGTGAAAACCGAATGGAGATCCCTTATGAATGTAACGATTGTGGCCATGAAGGCAAAATGGGATTCACTAATGCTAATTTAAGGCCTGGAAAAATCAAAGATGATATAATGAAATACTTTGATTATGACGAAAAAATATTCAATGTAAAAACAAAGAGTTCTGGTACTTTAACTTTAAAACCACCAACTATCGGAGTAATGAGAGTTATAACTGATTGGATAAAAGATAATACACAAACTGAAGGTCAACGAAAAAGAATAGATAAAGGTTTTGTTAAATGTTTACCATTTATTGCTAATGATTGGAGAGGATTTAAAAAAGAAAAAATAAAAGATATACAAGTCGATTTTATGAGTTGGGACTCAACTAAATATTCTACATTCTTTAATGTAGTTGATATGATTAAAGTTGGTGTTGACGCAGAATGTCACGATTTATGTACAAGCTGTGGTTCGGAGGTACACAGCGCCATCATGTTTCCCGGAGGAGTCAAATCTCTTTTCGTTGTTTCAGATCTCTCTGAAGAACTTCTTTAAGGTACAAACTCAACTTTTATATCACTTACGTTTACAACCTAGTGAAGTAATGGATATGCCATACTATGAGTTTGAATATATACTAGAGAATCTAATAGATATATTAGAGAAAAAGAAAGAAGCTGAAGAGGGTGACGGTGAATCTCAAACAGAACAACGAGATTCAATGATGTCGAAAGCTAAGGGGATGATGCCTAAAATGCCTAGTATGGGTAGTTATGGTGGCGGTATGCCTAGTTTTCCTTCAATGCCTTCTGGGTTAAAAATATAAAACAATGAATGGCTCAGCCAAAGAATATTAATAATGCTATATTAGATGTTCTTTCATCTATCGATGCTAAATTAGACAAATCGGCAGAGTCTGTCTCTAAATTAAATACTAATTTACAAGGTATGGCTCAAACCGGGGTTGTAAGCGAAAAGGAGTATGAATCCTTTTCGAAACTATTTGGAGTCTTGGCCAAGGGTATTACATCATTAGTAAAGTCATTCTTGGCCAAGGGTATTACATCATTAGTAAAGTCATTAGAAAAGGTTAGTCCAAAAACTGGTGAAAAATTTAAAAACCTAATATTAAGTATTGGAGAATCGATCGAAGAATTCTTTTCTAAAGTTGATGAGAAGCAGGTAAAGGCCTTCGCTGATATGATGTCTGGTTTAGGTAAAGGTATATTTTTATATGCATTAGCCATGACAGCCTCGCTTCCATTTTTAATATTAGCTCCAATCTCGGCCTTCTTATTTGGCATATCTTTGAGGATATTGTTCAAATCTATGGGAGCGGTTGGAGCTAACGAAGAAGAAGCTTATCAAAAACTAGTCGTGATGATAGTATTACTTGATTTTGCTAAAGGGATAATGCTTTATGGATTAGCTATGTTGGTTGTAACAATATTAGCCCCAGCTATGTTAATAGGCGCTTTTATATTTGGGTTATCTATCAGAATATTAATGGCGACGATGGGAGTAGTTGGCGATACTAATGAAGCCGCTGATAAGTTAATAGTGATGATAGTGATACTTGATATGGCCAAAGGGATAATGCTTTATGGATTAGCTATGTTAGTTGTAACGATATTAGCCCCGGTTATGTTAATAGGTGCGTTAGTATTCGGACTATCTGTTCGTCTTTTGTTATGGGTAATGGGAGCAGCTGGTGATAACGCTAAACAAACCGCTAAAGGAATGTCTTCGATATTAGACATGGCCAAAGGTATAATGCTTTTCGCATTGGCCATGTTAGTTGTTTCTATTTTATTCATTCCAGTATTATTTGGTGCAGTGATAGTTGGTGTAGCTATTAGATTACTGTTATGGATCATGGGAGCTTCCGGCGATGATGCGGATAAAACTGCTAAGGGAATTAAGTCTATATTAGATTTATCTAAAGGCATATTATTATTTGCTTTAGGCTTAACTTTAGTAGCTATTTTATTCATTCCGGTATTATTAGGTGCAGTGATATTCGCAGTAGCTATATGGATTATTTCATTCGGTCTTGAATATGTTCAATCCAAGGAAGCTAAACAAGGTGTTAGAAATCTTCTTATATTAGGGTTAGCTATTTTATTATACGCATTAGTTTTTGCATTATTTGATGCTATTGTTACATGGGGAGCATTACTCAAAGTTGGAGTAACTCTTGCCGGAATAGCTCTTATAATGTGGTTCGTTGGAAAAAAAGCTAAAGAAATCGAAAAAGGCGCTATTGCAATGACTATAGCTGCAGCTCCAATTTTGCTGATTGCGATAGCGATGGCTATATGGAAATCTGCAGAAGTTGATTGGATGGATATTGCAAAACTTGCAGCAACCGTAGTAGTTATTGGACTTATTGGAGCGATTGCTGGATTAGGACCTATACCGGCGTTCATAATGGCTGGATCTGCTGCATTGATTGTAGCTGGAGCTGCAATACTATTAATTGCAGTCGCAATGGCTATATGGACCGCAGCAGATGTTGGTTGGGAGGATGTTGGAATACTAGGAGCAACCGTTCTAATGATTGGAGTCGAAATGGCTCTTTTAGGATTGGCATCTCCGTTTATATTGGCTGGTGCATTTGCAATGGGAGTTGCCGCAATTCCGTTAGTTTTAATAACCGGTTCACTTGCGGTATTCAAAAGTATCGGTTGGAAAGAAGCCGATGGCGATATGCTAATAAATGCTTTAGATTCAGTAGTTGCTGGATTCTTAGGAGGTAGAATGCCTGGAGGTATATTTGCGATGATTGCATTTGCGGCAAAGGCTGCAGCTAGAGCAGTTTTAATGCTTGTTACAATACCGCCATTTATACTTGCAGGACTTGCATTAATTCCAATCGCAAAATCTTTAAAAATGTTCAAGGAGGCTAAATGGACACCTGCAGATTCTGTTAATATGGAAGGAGTAATGGCAGCGATAATAAGTGCGTTCTCATTGCCTGGAGATTATGCAAGACAAAAAGAATTAGGTATATACACAAATCCATTTATGTTAATGATGGGTATATGGGCGCTAAAAGATGCTGGTTCAACTATGGCGAGTTTAGCTGAAGGAGTTCAAGCATTTGCAAATTTAACTGTACCTATTTATGGTTGGGTTGATGCTGAAGATGGTTCTGGTGGTTCTCTACAAATTGTTGAAAAACGACAAATGTCCGCTGGTGATTTTAAACTTGCTGGTGAAGGAATGGCCACAGTAATCGGAGCAATTGCTGCACCTCTCGCAGCAGTTGGTAGATTAGAAGCTGGAGGAAGCTCAGGTAATCCAATATTAGATGCTATATTTGCAGGAAACTTTGTATCTAAAGGTGTTAGTGCACTAAGAAATGCTGGAGATACTATCGTTGGATTAGCTGAAGGTGTACAATCATTTGCAAATCTTACTATTCCGGTTTATGGTCTTGTTACAAGTACCGATGAACAAGGAAACGAAAACACTAAACTTGAGGTTATTGAACGGAAGACAATGACCACAACTGATATTCAACTTGCAAGTGACAATATATCTTTAGTTATAGGAGTAGTAGCAGAAGCTCTTGCAGAAGTTGGTAGAACTGAAGCTAATTCTTCTGGATGGTTTTCTGGTGGATTTGTCTCTAGAGGTGCTAAAGCACTAGCCGGAGTTGGAGATAATATTAAAGCAATTGCTGATACGGTTAAAGGATATGCAGATTTAACAATATTCCCTATGGAACTTATTAATGCAGGAACAAAAGATGCTAAATTAGTACCAGGCAAGCCGATCAAATTAACGAATGCCGATCTAGAAGCTGCTGCAAGATCATTAAGTAAGGTATTAGGAATTGTTGTTGACGCTGTTGCACAAGTCGGGAAAGATGAAGCTGATACCAAAGGATGGTTTTCTGGTGGATTTGTGTCAAAAGGACGAGATGCATTAGGTAATATTGGATTAAATATTAAAGCAATAGCTGATGCGGTAATAGGTTTCGCTACGGCATCGTTCACACCAATGGGCCCAGATAAAGACGGAAACCTTGTAGCTATTGGACCGAGTGTTAGACTAGGTAAAACTGAACTTAAAGCAGCTGCTACCGCATTAGGTGAAGTTATATCGTTAATGGGCTGGGAGGTTTACTGGTTTGGTAAAGACTTTTCAAACAAAATGTGGGCATTAGAAGCCGCAGTAGAAGCTAATAATGTTGTAACTGATGTTGTTAGCAAAGTCCAAGGAGCTATTAAGAAAATGGAAAAGATTACGATGGATGTTGCGACTGAATACGTTGCTAAAATGAATATGATTTTTACAGGAGTATATAACATATTTTCTCCTGAAAATGCACCAGGAGCCGCAACATCTGCGATATTCTTTAATTTCTTCTCTAAAAAGATGACCATGATAGCAGAAAACGCAGATGGTATTCAAGGCGCTGGTAAAGGGTTTGGAGATATGGCAACAGCATCAACAAAATGGGTTTCTAGTATTAACAAAATCGATATGAAACGGTCTAATAGTGCTAAATGGCTTATTAAATCAATGACGGTTCCTGATGCCTGGAAAGGTTCTAAAATAATAGCATCGAGTACAGTAAAATTAAAGGAACAAATTAACGGTATAGATATAGACAGACTCAAAATATTGAATTCATTAATGCAGGCATTAGCAACATTAGGAAGTACAGATGTCGGCCTAGATAAATTAGGTGAAGAAATAGGTAATGGAATGAAAGAAGGTTTTGAACTACTTGCAGAGTATTTAGCTGAGTTAATATCCCAAGGTGCTGGTGGCGGTGGCGGTGGTATGCTTAGTGGTATTACTGATTCAGTGATGGGAGCAGTTGGTCTCGGCGGTGCTCCAGCAGCACCAGGAGCTGCAGCTGCACCAGGAGCACCACCAGCACCACCAGCTGGAGATATAGTGAAACAACTTAAGCAAGCATTAATGAATACGTTATTAACCGTTAAAATAAAAGAATAATTGAAACTTTTTATAAGAAATTGCATATAATAAATAATTAATAATAATATTTAAGTTAGGTCTATTTAATGGCAAAAGAATATTTTACAACAAGAGAAATGAAATCAAAGAATGGTTTTGTTTATCACGAATTTGATAATATCAAAGAGTCTTCTTTGTTATCTGATATACATGTGGGAAAACGAGTTATGGTTGCAGGATTTAAAGTAACTAAAAAATTCTATCTTAAACGCATTCATGAGCCAGGAGCTCCAGGATATCCACAAAAAACGTATTCATTAACAACTAATCATGGAACACGTAGATGTTTCAATGAGAATTCGTGTAGATTACATCCTGCAGAATATAAAAAAGGACAACGATGGAAAAGATGATATACTTAACTTCTGATACGTATTTTGGTAGATTCACATCAGCAAAGGACAGATCTATTGATCCAGAAAAATATAACCAAGAATTAATAGACAAGTGGAATTCTATTGTAAAACCGTCAGATATCGTTTGGCATCTTGGTGGTTTTAGTTGGGATATGTTAACAGCAGAATATGTTATACCCAAATTAAATGGAATCATTAATATCATTATGGCACCTACTGATGAGTGTCAAAAGGATGTATTTCATATTCATGGAATACCAACATATAAAGGATATTTTGAATTGATTGGACATAATGTAGTATTATCGCATTATCCTATGGTCAATTGGCCAGGAAAAGATGAAGGAACTATGCTTATACATGGATGCAATAAAGAATATAAAGCAGAATTACATAAAGAATTGAGATTCAATGTTAATTGTGATTTATGGTCATTAGGTCCAGTATCATTAAAAACACTTAAAGAAGTAAACGAACTTATACATGATGAAAGGTAAAATGTTAACATAAAGTTAACATTAAAAGTTTTTTTTATTCACAAAAAAGTATTATATTTAACTATAACAAAATAATAATAACATCAAAACAAAAAACAAATTATGGCAAACTCATTAAAAACACTAGGCGAAGATTTTTCTAACACACGTTCAGAAAAAACATTTAACGAACTTTATAACCGAATCAAACCTGGACTATTAAATTACATCAATAAAATAACACGAGATCGTGCTGCAGCCGAAGATTTATTCTCTATGACAATGGCTATTGTATATAATAAAATACACCAGTTCAAACCAGAATATCACATATCAACATGGATATATCGAATAGGTTACCACGAAGCAATCATGTTTTTAAGAAGAAAAAAACGAGCAGCAACAACTAATTTCTCTGTATTCGATTCTTATTACGAAAACGATCGAATGACCGATAAAATAATGTATAACACTATCGAAAATGGTGCAATTGAAGAAGACTTTATAACACTCCAAGAACGTGAATATGAGATGCAAGAGAAACATCAAATTATATTAGATTCAATCGAAACACTGGATCCATTATATAAAGAAATCGTAAAGGATAGATTAGTTAAAGAAATGAAATATAGTGATATTTCTAAAAAACACAAATTACCTTTACATACTGTAAAAAATCGAATTGCTAGAGGTAAACGAGCTCTTCGATCTAATCTAACCGAGTTACAAAACTAAACAAATAAATATAATGAAACAACCAACACTTGGAACTAATATAGCAGACTGGAAAGAATATTGGGATCACTTTGATATTGATCTATATGTAAAGTATTTAATAGCAAAAACAAACACTGAATATGAAAAAAGATAACATGGTACTCGATGCATTGAAATGGTTAATGCATCCATTCGATTGGCCGATGGAGGTCAGGGATGAATACAAAAATTGGTACATCATCAAAAAAATGTGTCAAGAACCTGGAGTTCAATCAATGTTTAAAAAACATAAGCCGGAAATCAGATTTGATAAAAAATATAAGCTTTATACGGTTATTAATATACCAACTGAATTATATGATAAACAACATGAACAATCTCGAGAAACATTTCTTATAGATGAACTTCGTAAAATTGAAACTACCACATTAAAACTAGGTGTAAGTGAAATATTATATCCAGAATATGCGATCATTACAGATATACCAGAATCTTTTGCATATTTACTAACTATGGATACTGATAGAGATTCCATGAAATTAATGCCAGCATTGAAATGGCTATTCAAAGCATTCTTATGGTTTTTGATGATATCCGCCTTTAATGCAATTATTGCTAACACAACAGGCAATTCAATCATCGGTTGGATTACCTCATTATTCTAAAAATATGGAAAGAACAACAGGACCTCACGGACATGGTAGATACTATGTCGTAAACAAACACATTAAACTTCCTAGTGTAACAACGATCTTAGGTGAAATGACTGATAAGTCTGGAATCGAGAAATGGAAAAAACGAGTTGGTGAAGAAGAAGCTAACAAAATATCTCACAACGCTGCTAGTCGAGGTACATTTATGCATGAATTAAATGAACGATATATGTACCTTTTAATGAATGAAAAAAACACTAATGGAATATTAAAGAAAACCTTCGAAGATGTCTTAGCTAAACCAGAAATGGCGGAAATCGCACCAGAAAACAAAGAAAATGGAAAAAATCTTTTTATGAAATTCTTAAACAATGGATCTTTTAATAGAGTTGAAAAATTACTTTATCAAGAAGAAGCAGTATGGTCTGGTCGTGGTGGTGGTTATGCAGGAACACTTGATAAAGCTGCTAAAATCGATGGAAAATTAAAGATAGTCGATTACAAATCTAGTAGAAAACCTAA
>Ga0210003_1002087_pt1 | contig 17105 bp, 10 predicted proteins | sample LantaG_FD_182804 | JGI IMG/M metagenome (GOLD analysis project Ga0210003, IMG submission 182804) | Deep subsurface microbial communities from Baltic Sea to uncover new lineages of life (NeLLi) - Landsort_02402 metaG (SPAdes) (version 2) | ecosystem: Environmental > Aquatic > Marine > Oceanic >...
CCCCCCCCATCGCTCGCGTTTCTCTCTTTCTCTCCCTCTCCAAAGGTTTCGAGGCACACATTGGTAGACAAAATAAGTGAGTGAGGGGAGGTCACGAAGAGGTTGTTTTTTATCGTCGAGGTTGTTCTTCCTTTTCAAGTCCTGATCCGCGTCGCGCTGTTGCCAGCGCTCGCGCTCGCCGCTGACGCGGCCTGCTGCAGCTGGAGCAGGCTCGCCGAGCGCGGGAGCTCGTCGAGGATCGCAGAGAAGGAGTCGCTGCGGCGCATCGAGGAGGTGGAAGCGTCGCCGCCTCCGCCCCTTGCGCCTCCGCCCCGCATCGCCGCTGAGGCGACGGCGTTGCCCCTCTCGGCCGCGGCCTCGCCGACGGAGCGCAGCGACCCGGAGCTCGAGGAGCCCGAGGCGTCGCTGAAGCCGCCGCTGTTGCCGCTGTTGCCGCCGGACCCGCCCGAGCCGGAGGAACCGGAGCCGTTGCTGCCGCCGCTCCGCGAGGAGCCCTTGCCCCTCGAGCCGCGCGGGCGCGAGCGGCCGTGGCCTCCGCCGCCGCTGGCTGCTCCCCCGCCGGCGAGAGCGGCAGCCGCCGAGGCCCCTCCTCCCGGGGGTCCCTCGAGCTGCTGCGCGGTCGCCGCGAGCGTCGCCGCCGTGACCGCGTCGTTGTCCTTGGCGGCGGCGACCTGGTGGCTGCGCCTCTTGGCCGCCGCCGCCGCGGCAGTCGCGGCGGCCGCGGCGGCGGCGATGGCGGAGGCCGACGCCGAAGAAGAAAACTCGCCAAACATTCCCAGGCCGGGGGCGACGCCCCCCTCGACCGCGGCGCGCCGTCTCGCCGCGACGGCGAGCGAGGACTGCGGCTCCCCCGGGGAGAGGGGAGCCGTAGCGGTGGGAACGGGAGAGGTCGCGCGGAGGAGGAGGGCGGCGGCGGCGGCGGCGGCCGCAGCGGCGTTCCTGCTCCCGCTGCCGTTGCCGTTGCCGCCCTCGCTGGCGAGCCCCGCCAGAGCCATCGCGTGCAGGTGGTTGTGGAGGTTGTGACCGTGGTGCTGGTGAGCGAGGGGCGGGGCAAAGTCGGCGGAGGCAGAGCGGCCAGCGCCGCCGCCGTTGTTCCCAAAGGGCGCGCCCGCAAACCCGAACGGCGGCTGCGGCGGCGGCGCTCGCGCCCCGTGAGCAGCAGCGAAGTGCTCCGAAGACGCCGACGACGCGGCCTCGAAGCGCGCGAGGGCTCCCAGGTCGATCGAGCGGCGCTGCTGCTGGGAGCTGAACTGGGGCTGCGGAGGCATCGGCCGCATCGACAAGGAAGCAGAGAGGTAGTCGACGCCGTCGCCAACGCCGCCCGCGTCGTCGAGCGAGCGGCGGGGCACGACCGCCGCGGCAGAGGCCACGGCGCCAAAGAGGCCGCCCAGGCGCGGGCGCGGGACCTCAAGGGCCGAGGCCGCGACGGAAACGGGAGGAGGAGGCGCCGACGAGGAGGAAGGAGGGAAGATGGCGAGAGGAGGAGGCGAGGGCGACGACGAAGGCCAGGGGCCTCGGAGGTGGTTGTCGTGAGCAGCGGCGGCGGCGGCTGCAGCCGCCGCCGCCGCTGCGTTCCCGCTCCCGCTCCCGCTTCCGCTTCCGCTGGAGATGCCCAGCCCCGCTAGCAGCGCGCTGTGGTCGAGGTCGAGCGAGGCGGCCACGCCCAGATCGATCGAGGCGCGGCGGGCCGCGGCCGCGGCGGCGCCTGGCGGCCCGGGCGGCGGGCGCCCGCCGGCGAGCTGCTGCTGCCGCTGCTGCTGCTGCTGCTGGAGCACGAGAGCGGCGGCGCCGCCGTTCATTCCGCTGCTGCTGCTGCCGCCGAGGTGCGAGATCGGGGGCATGGCGTGGTGGTGGACCCCGCCGTACGAGTGAGAGGAAGGATGGGACCCCAGGGCAGTGTCCACGGAGCCTCGCCTCCTCGCGAACCCGTTATTCGTCCCGGCCGCGCCGCCGGCGTTGGCGGCGTCGGCGAGCGCCGAGAGCTCCCTGTCGAGGGCCGCGGCGCCGTCCCGCGCCGCCCTCGCGGCGGCCTGCTGCAGCGCCTCCCAGTCGCTGCCGTGGTCGACGATGAGAGACGCGGCCGAGGCGGACCGGCGGGAAGCGGGGCCGGCTTTGGGGCCGAGGCCCAGCTGCGCGAGCAGCTCGAGCGTCGCGGCGTCGGGCCCGCCGAGGCCGAGGCCGAGGCCGCCATCGCCGTCGCCGCCGCTGCTTCCGTTGAGGATCGCCGCGAGCGACGAGTCCGCCGCTGCTTCGTGCGACACCCTGTGCTGGAGGTGGTGGTGCCCGTGCTGAGACGACAGGCCGTAGGCGCTGCCGGTGAGGCAGTTGACCTCGTCGTCCGCGGCGATGACGCGGCTGCGCTGCTGCTGCTGCGACTGCTGCTCGCCGAGGAGACCCTCGCCGCCCGCGGCGGCGCGCGCCGCGGCCGCCGCGACGAGCGCCGCGTCCGCCGCGGCCACCCCCGGCGCCAGCGCCCGCACCTCCCGCTCGTGGTGCGCGAAGAAGCACACGCGCCGCGCGCACCCGGCGCCGTCAGTGCACAGCTGCGTGCGGTAGCGCTCCGGGTGCAGCCAGCACTCGAAGACGCCGTGCGCGAGCAGGCAGGCGGCACCCGAGGCGCACGTGCCGAGCTTGCGGAACTCTGCGCAGGCCGCGCCTCCGTAGGACACGAGACGCGGGTCGCGGCGCCTCGCTTTTTCCAGGGGGTGCGAGAAGACGCACTGGGTCCAGTCGTGCGGGCGCGTGCGCGGGCAGGGGTCGATCTTGTACTGTTTCAAGTTTTGGAGGGGGGGGGAGAGCGGGGAGAGGGGAGAGGGGGTGAGGGAAAAAGAGAGGTGAGAGTCGAAGAAGAGAGAAAGGGGCGCAAAGCGTTACGCGGCAGCTTTTCTCCGTCCCACCCCCCACCCCCCCGCTCCGAACGCGTTTTCTCTCGCGCGCATTCTCTCTCGTCGCAGGCTGCCCTCGAAGAAGAAAAGAGAGCAAGAGGGAAAAAAGAGACGAGTGGAAACTATCTCCGAAAGAAAATGACGACGAGGCGAAAGCGGGACGCAAAAAGAGCAAGCGAGGGGGAAAAGGAGAGAGATGAAGAGGATTCACGACTCGACCTTTGCACCCCCCGCGCTCGCCTTCTCCGTGACCGCGCGGGCTCCCCTTTCTCCGATCTGAGAGGCGGCCGTACGTGTCGCTGTGCTGGAGCTTGGAATCGGGCAGAGCGAGGGCCGCCCTGGCGAAGGTCGCGGGAAGGGAGGTACCAATCGAAGGTCGAACTCCCCTCTCAAGAAAAAAAAAGCAAGCAGAGGCAAGAGGCAAGCAGGCCTGCTCCGCCAAACTCTGGCTCTCCCTCCGCGCGAGCGCCAAGGCTCTAGCTTTGTCGCCTCTTCCCCTTGCTTGATGCGGCAGCATACCGTGCTCGAAGGAGAGGCACCGGAGAATTCCGGGAGCGACGCGCGCTCGCGGCGAGAAGAGGGTGCGAAAGATGAAAAAAATGAGACACTTTGGCTGCCGCCGCCGACGCTTTCGAGCAAAGCAAGACTATCTTTCGTTTCCTCCCTCTCGTTCTCAGAACGCACCCGAAACATGCGGAACTCGTCCGTGGAGAACGCCGGGTCGTCGACGCTGAACACAGCCTCTCCTGCGGGAGACGGCTGCCGGAGAGGGGGCGCCGACATTTTGCTGAAAGGGACGCGCGGAAGAACGAATTCAAGAGAGAGAGAGAGAAACCGAAGGGGAGAGCGCCCACTCCGCCGGAAAAAGTGAAAGAGCCTGCAGCGGAAAAACGCTTTTTTCCCCTTTTTTTTCTTTTTCGCTCCCTCACTCTCTCTCAAACTCTCTCCTTGTTTTTTCCCTTTCAATCGTGGCGAGAGAGGGTGGTGAGGGACCGCAGAGCAAGCGCGTGGTGAAAATTATGAATCGCTTCCTCGCCGCCGCTTGATTTTCATCTCTCTCTCTCTGCTCTTCGCCCTCTTTGGGGGGCAAAAAAAAAACTTACTCTGCCTCAAATCGCCGCCGTCGTCGTTCGAGCCATCGAGAAAGAAAGATGGTGCCAGAACCTCCTCCTCTCCCTCCCTCGCTGCGGGCCTCCGCGGCCCCCGACAGCGGCGGAGTCGCAGAGCGCCTCGAGAGGATGGCCGCCGCGGTGCGCAGGGGGCAATTCGATGAGGTATGCTGGTTTCGAGTTCGAGTTTGGGTTTCAACGGAGGCGAGAGAAGGGGGAGGGAGAGAGAGAGAGTCGAGCCAAAACTAGCCGCCAACAAAAAAACTAACCTCGACCGAAAAAAACTCCAAAACACAAGGCCGCTGCCATCGGCAACTCGGCTGCCCCGCCGCTGGCAGTGCCCCAGTCGGCGATAGAGGTCGTTAAGCTCATTTCCCAGGGTCCCAACTCGACCGTCAGAGCGGCGCTGCTGTCTCCATTCTCGTCGGAAGGAGACGACGACGACGACGACGACGACACCAGAAAAAAAGTCGCCGTCGCCGTCAAACGCGTCGCGCTGCGGAGACCCTCCGACGGCGCCGCGTTCCGCGCCGAGGTCTCGGCGCTGGCCCGCGTCTCCGCCGCCGCGGCCGGCGCGGAAGACCAGAGGAAGAGGGTCGCCGTCCTCGTGGGGGCGAGGGCGCTCCCGCCGGACTTTCTGATCCTGACGCCGCTCTGCGCCCGCGGCTCGGTCGCCGCGGCGCTCCGGCAGGGCCCAAGCGACGGCCGCGGCGGCGCGGTCGGAAACAGCCTTCGCTCCTGGCCAGGGATCCTGCGCCTGGCGGGGGATATCGCCGAGGGCATCGCGGCGGTGCACGCGGCCGGGCTGGTGCACAGGGACGTGAAACCCGAAAACGTCTTGCTGGGTGAGAGGAAGGAAACCTTTTTTTTCTCTCCCCCCACCCCCCTTTGTTCCTCTCTCTCCCGCGCGCGCGGCGCTCTCTTTCTTCTGTCTCTCAACCTCGACCCTCTTTTTCTTTTCTTTCGCGTGAATTTTGGGGAAAACCAAATCTCTTCAGACGACCAGGGCCGCGGCGTCCTCTGCGACCTGGGAGTGGCGATCGAAGACGACGGCGACGGCGAAGACGACGGCGGAAAAGGAGGCGAAGAAGAAGAAGAGGAAGATAGAATGGAAGAGGACAATAGCGGCGGCAACGGAGACGGCGACGCCGCCGCGGCCGCTCCTCCTCCTGCCGCCTCGGCCGCCTCCCCCAACAGGAAGCGCTCCCACGCCGCCTCGGCCCTCCAATCTTCCCCCTCGTCCTCGGACCCGCACCCCTTGCAGCCCTCGGGCGGACACTCCCGTAGGCACATCGTGGGCACCCTCGAGTACCTGCCCCCGGAGGTACTGCGCGGCCACGCCCGCGCGACGCGTGGCGCCGACGTGTACGCCTGGGCGGTGACCGCGAACGCCCTCTGCACCCGCACGCTGCCGCCTTTCGCGGACTGCGACAGGCCCAGCCCGGCGTGCCACACGGTTTTGGAGTTCGGGTACGGGAGGCAGGAGCTGGTGGCGGCGGTCGCGGGGATGGGGCTGCGGCCGAGGCTCGCCCAGAGGAGCCTGCCGCCCTCGTCGCCGCCGTCGTCGTTGTCTTCGCCGCCCTCCCTCTCCTCCGCTCCCCGCTCCTCCGCCTTCGTCCCCCCGCCGGCGCGTTTTCTGTCCCTGATCGAGAGGTGCTGGCACGCGGACCCGAGGGAGCGCCCGGCGGCAGCGGACGTCGCGCGGGAGTGCCGCGAGATCGAGGAGGACGTGCGGAGGCAGGAGGCGCGGCTCCTCCTGGAAGAGGACGCTGCTCTTGCCGCTGGTGCAAACGGGACGACGACGGCAGCCGCAGCGAAAGGGGAGCTCGCGGACGACGGAGGCCCCGCCGCCGCCGCGGCGCTGCTCGAATCCGTCGGTCTCGACTCGAGCGACGACGACGACGACGGCGGCGGCGGCGGCGGCGGCGGCGGCGGCGGCGGCGGCGGCGGCGGCGGCGAGGAGGGCGGCGGCGGCGGCGGCGGCGAGGCAGCGCGACGGGGCCGCCGCCCCTGGCCGGCCCCCGGATGGGCGCTCGCCGCCGACGAGGGGCCGGACCCGACCTCCCCCTCCGCCGCCGCCGCCGCCGCCGCCTCCGCGCCCTCCTCGTACCTCCCCTGCGTCGCCGCGGCGGCCTTCGAGGCGATCGGCAGGAGGGAGGCCATGGAGGACGCCGTGCTTTCCTGCTCGCCGCTCTACGGAGCCCCCCCCTCGGGGCCGGCCGCGGCCCCGATCTCGGCGCCGCGCCCGAAGCCGGCGCACCTCTTCGCGGTCTTCGACGGCCACCGAGGCGCCGGCGCGGCGCGGTACGCCGCGCGCTCGCTGCGGAGGCACCTCCGGGCCGTCTGGGAAGGATCTCCGTCCCCGGAAGAGGCCCTTTCGAGGGCCTTTGTGCGCCTCGACGCGCGGTGGAGGAGGCGCGAGGCCGCGGCGCTCGCCCTCGCGCCTCCCGATCCCTCCTCGGCGGGCGGAGGCGGCGGCGGCGGCGACAACGGCGGCGGCGGCGGCGAGGGCGGCCTCACCCTTCAGCGGCGGCAGAGGCGGCACTGCGGCGCGGCCGCGACGGCGGCGCTGGTTTGGGGAGACTCTCTGACCGTCGCCAACGTCGGGGACTGCCGCGGGCTGCTGCTGACGATCTCTCGGGGAGAAAGCGAGGGCGGGGGAGGCGGAGAAGGAGGAGGCGAAGGAGGAGACGGGAGCGGCGGCCGCGACGCGAGCGGGCACACCCGCCGCCGGCGCGCCCCCCCTTGGCACCCGCTCCGCCTCACGCGAGACCACTCCGCCGACGACCCGGCCGAGCGCGCCCGCGTCGAGGCCGAGGGCGGCACCCTGCTCCCTCCCCCCCCGACCACAGGCGGCGGCGGCGGTGGCGGGGGAAAGGGGTGGCGGCTGGGCCCCGTCGGCCTCGCCGTCTCTCGCGCGCTCGGCGACGCCGACGTGCCGGGCTGCTCCGCGGTCCCCTCCGTCTCGTCGCACAAACTCACCCGCTCCTGCGTGGCGCTGGTGCTGATGACCGACGGGGTCACGGAGGCGATGGAGGCGCGGAGAGGGGACACGACGAGCTTCGAGCTCGAGGCGAAGAGGAAGAGGCGGAACGACGAGCGGAAGAGGGCCGAGGAGGAGGCGGCGAGGAACGGGCGCGGCGACCGCGGCCGCGGCCCAGAGGACGGGGGAGAAAGGCTCCCCTCCCCCTCCGACCTGGTCGACGAGGAGATCGCCGCGCTCGTCGCAGACACCGTCAAGGAGGCCGGGATGGCCGCGAGGAGGCTGGTCGTCGAGGCCGTGGAGCACAGGCAGGGGGGGGACAACGCGGCGGCGCTGGTGGCATACCTCTGTCCGGTCGAGAGCCTGGAGCGGGTGTTTTGACTGAAAGTTTGCAGGAAAAAAAACGAAAGAAACGAAGGGAAAGGAAAAGCTCACAACGAAAAGAGAGGAGAGAGCGGCGAAGGACGGCCGACGACTGCTTTTCCTCGATCGAGTCGTGTTCTCTCTCTCGCTCTCTTTCTCTTTCTTTCTCTCTCTCTGCTTCTCTCTTCTCCCCGCGACGACGGGACTCGCATCTTCCTCTGCTTCTGTCGAGATCTCGGGAACTGGGATTGAAGAGGAAAAGAACGGGGGCGCAGATCGGAAAAGGGAAGAAAAACAGAGAGGCATCGAACTCTTTCCATCGCCTCGTCGCCTGTTGCTCTCGAGAGCTCCGAGAATCAACTCTTCGAATGGCTTCCTCGCTGGAGCAGGCCGTGGCCACCATCGTCGAGGCGGCCGCGCCCGCGGCCCCTCCGAGCTCCCGCGAGGCCGCGGCGGCGCTGCTGGCGCAGGTACGATGAACAAGGAAGAGAAGATTGAATGTCGGCCCTTTTTTTTGCACGCCGCCGCCGGTCGCCGGGCACAAACAATCTCCCCCCTCCTTTTCCTTCAACCTCGACTTCTCCAAAAAAAAACGCAAAAAAAACGCTCAGCTCAAATCCGGCGACCCGCGCCAGGCGGCCGCGGCCGGGGCCGAGCTCGCCTCCCCGCACAGACCCCTCGAGGCGCAGCACTTCGGCCTGACGCTCCTGACGCACGTCGCGGACTGCCGCTGGGACGAGTTTGACGACGCAGGCAGGGCCGCGCTGGGCGAGCTGGCCTTCTCGCTCCTGTATCCCGCCGCGGGCGCCGCTGGCCCCGCCCGGCCGTGGGCCGCGAGGTCAAAGGCGGCGCTGCTGATGGCGCTGGTGGCCAAGAGGCGCGGCGCCGCGGGGTGGCCCTCGCTGGCGCCGAGGCTGCTGCAGGCGGGAGCGGGAGGGGAGGCCGCCGCGGCCGTCGCCCCCTCTTCCCTCCCTTCCCCTTCGGAGGCGGCGCAGGCGGCGGAGAGCACAGCGACCGTCCTCCGCTTCGTCGCCGAGGACGTCGCCGCCGGGGGCAGCTCCGAGAACGACCTGCTGCTGAACGCGGGCGAGCGGCGGGCGCTGCTGGCCGCGCTTGCCTCGACGCTGCCGGCCGCCCTGTGCTTCCTCCGCTCGTCGCTCGAGAGGCACTCTCCGCCGGCCTCCGCCGCGGCGCGCGCCGCGGGCGATCAAGCCTCCGCCTCGGCCGCAGACGCCGCCCGCAGGGCGGCCCTCGCCGCCGCGCTGGCCTTTGCCGAGTGGGCCCCCCTTGGGGAGCTCGACGCCGCCTCGGGCCTCGTCTCGGCTGCCGGCTCGCTGCTGACCTGCGCCGACGACGACGCGCGGCTCGGCGCCGCCGACTTCCTCCGCGTCGTCGTCGGCCGCAAGCAGGCCCAGGAGGAGCCCGGGCCCTACGCGCGAGCCCTGTCGACGGCGGGAAGCGCCTTGGCGTCGGCGCTCGCGGCGCTCGGGGCCGGCGGCGCCGCGGCCGCGGCGGCGCTCGACGCCGACGGCGACCTCGACGAGTTTGGCCGGCGCCTCGCCGACGCCGCCGCCGCGTTCGGCGCCGGCGGCCACGTCGCCAAGCTCCCCCTCGAGGCCCGCGCGCCGTTCGTGCAGGCGATGCTGTCGCTGTCGTCGCACCCCTACGTGCTGCTGTCGTCGAGGGCGATGGCGATGTGGCCGCCGCTGCTCGCGTCGCTGTGCGGGGGTGGGAGCGGAGCCGGCACCGCGGCAGCGGGCAACGGGCCCCAACACCACACCGCGATCCTCCCTCCGGCGGAAGTCGCGGGTCCCCTGCTCGCCCTGGCGGGGGACGGGCTCGCGGCGGGGTCCCCGGCGACGGCCCCGGGGGCCTCCGACGAGGCGAGCGCCTCCTCCGCCGCCGACGGCGGAAACGGCCCCGTCGTCGAGGTGCCGCACTACTTTGATTCTTTCGCCGACTACCGCGCCTTCCTCCTCGACCACCGCGCGCTGCTCATGCGCATCGTGCGCGCCGCGGCAGGCCTGCTGCCCGAGGTGGCGCTGGCGCAGGCCGCGGGGAGGGCGGCGGCGGCGCTCTCGGCGGCCGGGGTTTCGTTCTCCGACGGCGGCGTGCTGGCCTCGGCCGCCGCTGCCGCTTTGGCCTCTTCGTCCCCGACCCCGCCCGCCTCCCAGCCACCGCCGAGGAATCAGCACGAGGCCGACGCCGCCCTCGACGCAGCCGTCCTCTTCTGCGACGCCGTCGTCGCCTCGGTCTGCGGCGGCGCCGCTGGGACGGGCGGCGGCGGGAATTGGCCGCAGGGGGCGCAGCAGGAGCAGCAGCAGCAGCAGCAGCAGGGGAGTCACCAAGGAGGCCGCTCGGCGCGGCAGCCCTCGCCGACGGCGCCTCCCTGCTCCCAGCACCACCACCCGCCGCCGCCGCCCTCCCCGGCCGCCCTCGCGGCGCTCGAGGCCCTCCTCCGGCTTTTCCTCGCGGCGACGCCTGCGGGCGCGCACGCGCTGTCGGCCGTCTCCCGGGGCCTGGAGGCCCTCGTCCCGTTCGCGGCGCTGCCGGCGGCGTCGCCGCACGCGGGCGCGGGCGGGGGCGCCGCCGCCCCCTCGGCCGCCGCCGCGCCTCCCTCCCTCGACGTCCCCGCGGCGATCGCGGCCAAGGTCCTCGACCTCCTCGACTCGCCCGAGCTCGGCCTCGCGGGAGACGGCAGGGCCCCACCGCCGGCCTCGCCGCCCGCCGGCTGGCGGGACGCCGCGGCCGCGCGGGGGCGCGCGGCGGGCGTCCTGCTCTCCCTCGCCAAGGCCGCCTCGGGCCGCGGGCAGCTCGCGCCGCACCTGCAGGCTCTCGGGGGAAGGCTCCAGGCCTCGTGGGACGCGGGGAGGCTCTGGCCCGGGGAGCGCGCGGTGGCCGCGGACGCGCTCTTGGCGGCCGCGGCCGGCGGCGAGCGGGCGGCGGCGGCGGCGACGGCGGCGACTCCGCACCAGCTGCAGCAGCAGCAGCAGCAGCCGGCCGCTCCCTCTCCGATCCTCACCGGCGTGCTCGACTGGGCCCTGACGCCCACGCGCGCGGCCTGGCAGGGCGACGCGGCGCTGCGGGCCTCGCTGGAGAGCCCCGAGGCGTTCGTGGCCCGACACATGCCGCTCTCGCCCTGCCCCCCCGCCTCGACCGGGGGCCGGGGGGCAGAAGCCGGCCCCTCCGCCGCCGGCGCCCCCGTCGCCGTCGGCGGCGGGGACGCACGCTGGTCGCTCTACCACCAGGCCCACGCCCTCGAGCGCGTCGCCAGGCGCTGCGCGCCCCAGCCGGCGCCGGCGGGCTCGACCCCCCAGGCCGTCGCGCGCGCCGCCTCGCGCGCGGCGGCGGACCCGCTCTGGGCCGCCTTCTGCGACCGCGGCGCCCTCAGCTGGGCGCTCGAGCCCGCCCTGAGGGCGACGTGGTGCCTCCACGCCGTCTGGGAGCAGCCCGGGGCCAGGGAGGCGCTGCGGCCGGCGGCGGGCGCGTTCGAGCTGGGCCCGAAGGAGCGGGCGCTGTACCTCAAGCGGACGCTGCGGGCCCCGGCGGCGGCGTCGTCGACGAACCTCGCCGCCGGCGAGGGCGCCGCGACCGACACGCTCGCCGGGACTGGCGTCGCCTCGCTGCGTGCGTGGCTCCGGCAGATGCGCGAGGCTCTGTACCAGGTCCTGGGAACGCTCGCCGCGGTCCCCTCGGGCCTCTACGAGCGCGCGCCGCCCGGCGCCGCCGAGGGCTGGAGGGCGGCGCTGCTGCTCGGCGGCGGCGGCCGCGCCTTCGGCGCGGGGACCGGCCTGCCCGCGCCGGACAACGCGTCGTACCTGCCCGAGCCGCAGCACCTGCGGCTGCTCGAGAGGCACGTGCTCCTCCCCCTGATCAGGGGGTGCCCGCCGCGGCACAGGGGCCAGTGGCTGCTGCCGGCGCTCGCGCCGCTCCTGCAGACGGCGGCGCGCGTGCTCGAGGCGGGGTGGGCCTCGGTCCTCGCTGCCGCGGGCTCCGCTGCCTCGGGGGCCGCTGCCGGCCTCCCCGCCGCCGGCGTCAAGCGCCGCTCTGCTTCTGGCGGCGGCGGCGGCGGCGCTGGAGCGGGCGACGACGAGGACGACGACGTCATCGCGGAGAGGCTGCTGCGCGAGTTCACGCAGGAGCACTCGCTGGTGCTCAAGGCGCTGCTCGACCGGCCGGTGCTGCCCGCGGCGGCGGCGCCGCCGCCCTCTGCCCCCGCCTCCGCCTTCGAGCTCGGGGACTGCGTCCTCGACTCCCTGCTGCGCGAGCAGCCCCAGGCCGCGGCCGCGGCGTTCCTGACCGCCTCGGCGATGCTCTTCTGGCCCGACGCCGAGGCCGCGGCGAGGGCGGCCGCCGTCTGCCGCGCCGCCGTCGCCGCGTCGGCGAGGCCCGGGGGCGGCGCAGCCCCGGCGCCGCCCTCCCCCTCCGGCTCCGCCGTCTCCTCGGGGGGCAGCATCGGGGTCTTCGCCGGGGGCTCCGCGGCCTCCGCCGCCCTCCCGCTCCTGCTCGCCCAGGGGCAGCCCCCGTCGCCCCCGCCGCCCCCCGGGTCCGTCGAGGCGACGCTGCGCGAGCTGGCATCGACGAGGATGCTCGAGGGGGCGCTCAGCATGCTCGCGGCCCCCGGCGGGGCCGCGGCGGGGGCCGCCGGGGCGGAGGCCCTGCACCTGGCGCGCGACGTCCTCGTGCTGGAGCTCCCGCGCGCCGCCGCGGGCTCGCTGGCCCCGGCCACGCTGCTGCGCGCGCTGCCGCGGCTCACGGCCGAGAGGCTCGAGGGCTTCGCGGGCAGGCTCGCGTCGACGAGGTCTGACAAGGAGCAGCGAGCGGCGCTGAAGCGCTTGCTGCAGAGCTCGGGCAGCGACGCGATGCAGGCGGCGCTGTCGGACGCGCGGGCGGCGTCGGGGGCCGGGGGCGGCGGCGGCGGCGGCGGAGGGGGCAGCGGCGCCGTCGCGGCGGCGGCGGCGGCGGCGGCCGCGGCGGCGGCGGCTCGGGGAGGAGGGGCCGACGGCAGGAGGGGCCGCGGCCCTCGGGCGCCGAGGCAGGACGAAGGGCAAGGGTTCATCGGGCTCGCGAGTTGAACGGAATGGAAAATGAGAGGCAGCGGCGGCGCACAGAGAGAGAGACAGAGAGGGCTTCATGGCGTGCTTGTGGTTTTCAGTGTTGAGTAAAAAAAAATGAAAAGAACATTATCAAAACCTCTCTCTCTCTTTTTCCCTTTTTCTCACGCCCCCTTCAACCGATACCTCGCTGCCTTCATCTCTGCCACCCCCGTCTCGGCCTCCGCCCTCGAAGCGGAGAACTTCCGGACCGCCAGGGCTCCCAGAAGCGAAGGGAAGGGCAGCCAGGCGAACAAGCGCGGAGGAGGGAGCTGCGACGAGGACGAGGAGGAGGAGGAGAGAACCAGGGCGAGGGATAGAGTCCACGAGAGGGCGACGAGCAACGCGGCAGCCGAGGAAGCGGCGAGGACCATCCCCCTGCTTCCTCTTCCTTTTCGGAGGAAGCTCGAAGAATCGGCTGCTGCGACCACGCAAGAGCCCGCGAGAGAGACCGCAGCCAAGGCGTCGAGGACCCGCGACAAAGAAGAAGAAGAAGAACCGGAGAAGAGCCGGAGCGCCAACGACTCGCCCCGGGCGACGCGATGCGAAAAAAAGAGACTCAACGCCGCGAGGACGAGAGCCAAGGAAAGAGACTGGACGCGCGCCTGTCGCCTCGAGGACGCCTCGAGCGCTGCTATTTCTTCATCTTGCTGCTCCTCGGTCAGGAGAGGAGGCGAGGAAGAAGCTGGCGAAGAGGCGTGCTTTCGATGAAGCATCGGAGTTTCAACAGAGTTCCATCTCGCCCCGAAAAAAATTGTGCCGCCGGAAGAGACAACAAAAGTTCATTCAGACTTCCGCTTTTGTTGTTTCCCACCTCTCTTCAATGGCGCGCCTCAACAAGCTCCGCGTTGCCGCAGCAGCTGCGGCGACGCTGATCGTGGTCGCGGCCGCAGTGGCCGGCGTGCGCGACATCGCCCCGAGGCCCTCGCCCTCGCCCTCGCCCTCGCCGCCGGCACCGGCGCCGCCGCCGGCGCAAAACCAGAGGCCGCTCATCGGCATCCTCGCGCAGGCCTGCCACAGCTGCCCCGGACGGTGCGTTTGTTTTTTCACTGCGGTGGTTTAGAAAACGTCGGAGCGCATTGTAATGCGCGCTCGGACTTTGGATTCGAAACTGTCGCGCGAGGGGAAACTGCCGTCGAAAGGCTATAAAAAGGTTTTGGAATGGCTAGACTGGCGAGGACGACGACGACGGCGACGGCGCACGTGACGCCTTTCGACAAAGCTCAACCCTGACTCCCTCTACTTGAAAAAACTCTCTCGATTCGAAAACAGCTCCTACGTCGCCGCGGCCTACGTGAAATGGATCGAGGCCGCGGGCGGCCGGGCGGTGCCCATCCGCTTCTACGTGTCAGACGGGGAGCTCAGAAGGCTTTTCGACTCTGTGAACGGCCTGATCCTTCCCGGAGGGCTCACCGACCTCTACCTCGACGACCCCTACGTCGCCGCCGCCACCAAGCTCTATGACTGGGCCGTCGAGTCCAACGAAGCCGGCAGTCCCTTTCCCATCTGGGGCACCTGCCTGGGGCATCAGCTGTTGCAGATCATCGTGACGAGGGCGCACTTTGGCGACATTCTCGTCGAGACCGACGCCGTCGTGAGTTCTTCTTTCTTTTGTTCGCGCTCTTTTTTCCCGCCCCCCTGCTTCGCTTCTCTTCTCTCTCTCTCTTTCCTTGTCTCTCTTTCTCTCACTCACTCACGTGCGCCTCATTCTCCTCGAAAAAATCAAAATCGCCCCCCCCGAAACCACACCAAAAGTCCATGCCCGCCCCCCTCGCTTTCACGGAGGCGGGAAAGACCTCCCGCGTCTGGGCCCGCCTGTTCGACGAGCGGCCCCTGCTGGCAGCCAAGCTCTCCGACCCTTCCCTGAACATCACGATCGAGAACCACGAGTTCGGCATGCCCCCGGCGCACTTCTTCGCCGCGGACACGAAATACCCCCAGCTGAAGGAGGAGTTCGAGGTCCTGAACACGGCCGTGGACAGGAAGGGCGTCGAGTACGTCGCGACGATCGAGCACAAGCGGTACCCGTTCTTCGGGGTCCAGGTAGGGAGATTCTCTCTTTCTTTTCTCTTATGCCCCGAGAGGGGAGAGAGAGAGACGTGCGGTGGCGTCGAGAGGCCTCTGTAGAGACCAATTAGCTGTCTCGACGACAGCAGGGAGTGCTCGTGAAGTATTTTCTGGAAAAGAAAAGATGGGTGCTCACTTTCTTTTTCCAAACAAAAAAAAACAAAAAACTTCAACTTCTGCTGCTTCTGCTTCTGCTTCTCCTTCTCCTTCTGCTTCTGCTTCTGCTTCTTCTTCTGCTTCTGCTCCTGGTTCTTGTGCAGTGGCATCCTGAGAAGCCCGCCAGCGGTGAGTTTTTCAATGGAGACGAAAAAGAGGAGAAAAAGAGGTGGAGGTTGAAGCAAAAGGCGATGGTCGTTGCTTTCTTTTCTTCTTCCCTGAACACTCGACCCTCTCCCCCCCCCAAAACCCATACCCAAACCCCAAACGACAGAGTTCTCCGACCCCTCCATCCCCCACGACCACGCCGCGATCTCCGTGGGACACTACCTCGCCGACACGTTCATGGACCACGCCCGCTCGAGCCCGCACAAGCCCGCGAGCATCGAGCAGGAGCTAGCCGACCTGATCTACAACACCAAGCCGGTATTCACCGCGCGCGAAATCGTGATGGAGGCGAGCTACGACGGCCCCGACATCACCTACTTCTTCGACAAGCAGGTTGCCCCTCACGAGAGGGACCCTGAAGAGGGGAAAGGGAAGCAGGAGAGGATGACGGTTTCTTAGAAACAAAACGTTTTTTTTTCATGAGCGGCACGCGCGACGCAACCCTAAAATCAACAACTTTGCCGTTCTCTTGTCAAAATAACCCGTCCCACTCTTTGTCTTCCTTTTTCCCTCGTCTTTGACAGGAAAAAGAATTCCAACCGTGGCAAACAAGAACGAAATAATCAATGTCGCAATTGAGTTCAGTTTTCCGCTTTACACCTGTGTGCCGAGTTCTGCGGCGAAGGAAAGGGGCGTGGGACGGAAAAGCGAAACGGGAAAAGAAGAAAAGAAAAGGAGAGCCTCCTCTCTGGGTCTCTCTCTCCCTCCGCCCTGCGTCTCTCTCTCTCTCGTCTTTCTCTCTCGCTTTCTCGCCTTCCCCTCTCCCTCCCCCTCTCCCCGCTCTTCAAAACAAGCTCCCCGACTGTCCCCCCTGTCCGTCTTCGGCAGCAAACACGGCCTCGGCCGCCGCCAGGAAGCCCACCAGCGCGGCCTTGGCCGCGGCCTTCGGCACCGAGTTCCCCTTGCGCGAGGCGGCGGCCCCGGCGACGCCGGCGCAGACGAGGTGAACCCCCCCCAGCGCGACGACTAGGGGCTTGAGCGCCTCCTCTGTCCCTTTGCTGATCGCACCGATGCGGGACCAGTCCCCAGAGTAGGCGGCGTCGACCGCGGCGAGCACGATCAAAGCCACGGCGCCCTGCAGGGGGACGCGGAACCACCACGAGCGCGTGAGCGAGGCGGCGAGCTCGGAGAGGTCGCCGCCGCTGTCCGAGGAGGTCGCCTCGCTGCTGCTGCCCTCGCCTCCGTCGCCTCGCTTTCGCGTCGCCGCGGGAGGGGAAGGGAGAGGCCGAGCGGGCTTCAAGGGGAAGCGTTGTCTTCGCTGGTCAGAAGCGGGAGGAGCAGAAGCAGGAGCATCGCGGAGGAGGAGGGGGAGAGACAAGCCACGGCGGCGTTGCTGAAGACGATGATCCATCGCGCACGATGATCGGTCCCGCGCTCCCGCTCGCGGGAGCGCGGACGCTCGAGCGAGGGCGCCGAGCTGCATGCTTCGCGGGCTCTGGACCCTCTTGGAGACTACAGAGAGCATGTCCGAAGCTGAGAAGACGAAAGCTTTTTCGATCTTGAAGGGGGGCGCAAGAGCGTGTTCGAGCTGCTTGTCGAGTCTCTCGTCGAGAGGAAAAAGGGGAAAGAAATGAAGAACCTCTCTTCTTTCTTCTAATTTTTGATAACGCGTTTCTCTTTGATTGTTTCGCGAAATTACACTCTGTTTGTTGCGACGGAGCGGGGGACAGGGAAGAAGGGACAGGGGCTGCTGTTTTTTTTAGAAAAAAGGCGAATAGCGCCACACTCTCTCTCTCTTTCTCTCTCCTCTTGTTTCTCTCCCTTGAAAAAAATAATCTCAAAATTTTGATGTTCGCGACAAAAAAGTCAAGCCAAAGAATGAATGGTTTTTCGGCTTCGTTTTTCCTCGCGTCGTCTCTTCTTTTTATAAAGTCCATTGGGCGAAAGGATATATAGCAGTAGAAAGGGAATTGAAAAGGCAGGGGGGGGGACGGGGGGGGGAATGCGCGCGCGAAAGCTTTCCCTTCCAAATGAAGAAGAAAAAAAAACGTGCAGCAGGCGAAAACCCGTGTGAAATGTCAAAAGCGGGGGGGGCTGGTGATGAATAGTTGTAGAGTTTTCTTTCTTTGGTCCTAATGAAGAAAAAAAAAGATGAAGGCGATAGTTGTAAGAACGACGAGGGATGTTTCTTCGTGGAGGGAGGTGGGAGGCGGGAGGGGGGGGGGGAGGATGGGACACTTCTTTTTTTCCCGCCTCTCCTCTTTCGCCGTCTCGAATTTAGTTGTCGACGTCCACCACCCTCCCCTCGACGATCCTGGGCCTCCTCGGGGGAGAGCCCTTG
>Ga0210003_1002088_pt1 | contig 17101 bp, 12 predicted proteins | sample LantaG_FD_182804 | JGI IMG/M metagenome (GOLD analysis project Ga0210003, IMG submission 182804) | Deep subsurface microbial communities from Baltic Sea to uncover new lineages of life (NeLLi) - Landsort_02402 metaG (SPAdes) (version 2) | ecosystem: Environmental > Aquatic > Marine > Oceanic >...
GGGAGGGGGAGAAAAGACAAGAGAGAGAGAGAGAGAGAAAGAGAGAGTTTTCTTCTGTTTTTGATTTTGTTATTTTCCGTTCTTCTTTGTGTCAGTTGAAGTCAACTTTTTTTTTCTCTTTACTCGTAAACCCACTTCTCCGAGTGCGCCGCGTAGCTCGCCAGCTCCCCTTCCTTGAACCAAAGCGCGATCTCCCTGGCGGCGCTCTCGTCGGAGTCGGAACCGTGCACCAGGTTGCGACCGGTGACGACGCCAAAGTCGCCACGCAGGGTTCCCGGCGCGCTCGCTTGAGGATTCGTGCTTCCGATCATAGCCCTCCCCGCCTTGACCACCCCTTCCCCTTCCCAAGCCATGGCCACCACGGGACCCGAGGACAAAAAGTCCACGAGTTTCGGGAAGAAGGGCTTTCCCTTGTGCTCCTCGTAGTGAGCCTCGGCCATCGCAGCTGTCGGCACGACGACTTTGATGCCGACCAGCTTGTAGCCTCGGCGCTCGAAGCGCTCGACGACGGCGGAGACGAGGCCACGATGGACGCCGTCGGGCTTGACCATGATGAAGGAGCGGTGGGTAAGAGCGGCGGTGGGGGCAGCGGCGTGGGCGGTGGAGGCGGGGAAGGCTGTTGAGGTGTTTGAAAAAGAGGGTCGAGGTCGAGGGGTAAGAAGAAAGAAGAGCTATGACGGCAATCAGGATCGATGCCTCCCCCCATTCGAATTCTCTTTCCGTCCGAATCCCCACCGTCTCCGAAACCTCTGAACCCCCCTTTTCCACTACGACTCACCGAGCGATGCCGCAGCAGCCGCGCAGACGGCCGCGGCGTAGAGGCCCCGGTGCGCCCCCGAGAGGCCCGCGAAATAGTTCCCGCTGCCGCCGCGATGGGCGAGCGACGCCGCCGACGCCGCGGCAGCGCAGGCCGCCGCGGTGGTGGTCTTCTGCGTCGTGGTCGAGCTCCGGGCGGCCCGCGAGGCCGCGGCCAAGATCGCTCGCCAGGCCGTCATAGTAATTTCGATTCTTCGACAAAAAGGAAAGAAAAGGAAGCGCGGAAAAGAAGTTTTTTTTACTTGTGTTTTTTTTCAATTTTTTTTGCGATCTCCTCTCGCTCTTCCTTCCTTCCTCTTCTTCTTCTTCACCCTCTCAACCCCTTCGAGATCGCGTCCACGGCCTGCTTCGCCCCCTCCCCAGCATCGGCAGCGGCGGCCTTGGCCCTCAAAAAGTACCGCGCGGCGTCCCCGGCCCTCCCTTCGCTCCGGGCGAGCACCGCCCTCGCCACCCACCCCCGGAAGTCGTCCGGCCTGGAATCCGTGAGTTCGAGATAAACCCCCTCGGCCTCGTTGGCGTGCCTGGGCCACTCGGAGAGCACCTTCGCCTGCAGCAGGGCCAGGTCGTAGGCGGCGTCTTCGTCCCCGCGCTTGACCGCGGCTGTTCTCTCGGCTAGGACGTCGGCCGAGGCTCCCGCGTGGTCGCCCGACGCGGCCCTGGCCCCGGCAGCCGCGGCGACCAGCGACAGCGGCGGCGGCGCGCCGTCGGTCTCGGCCCGCGCGCGCTCGAAGGCAGCGATCGCCCCTTTACCGTCGGCTGCTCTGGCCCTGGCGTCGCCCAGGGCGGCCCAGGCTTCGGGATCTCGAGGAGTAGCCTCGACCAGCTTTTCGAGGAAGGTTAAAGATTTCGTCGTCGCCTCCGTTCCCCCGAGAGCAGCGGCGGCGTCCGCCGCGCCCCGCAGCGCCGTGGCGTCCAGCGGCTTCTCCTTCAGAACCTGCTCGTAGCTCGCGAGCTGCGCCCTGAGCTCGCCGCGCTCGACGTCGCTGAGCTTGCGCTGTCTGAAGGCGGCGCTGGCAGGGGAAAGGCGCTGGATGCGCTCCAGTCCGTCGTCGTCGCCGCCGCCGCCGCCGCCGAAGCCGCCAGAGGTGAAGACGAAGACCAGAGCGAGGAAGATGGCGGTGGCCGCCGCGGTGAGGCTTCCATTCGAAATCATCCCTTCGTTAGGCTTCGCATCTGCCGTCCCGGTCATCGCAGAGGCGATCGTTTTGGAGAGAGGAGGCGGGGAGTCGTAGTTCGGGATCCCGGAATCCAAAACTGAACCGCCGACTCGAAGGCCGAGCTTTTCTTCCTCCGCCGCGGCCTTCTTCGCCGCTGCCTCCCGGGCGAGGCGCGCGACTTTCCGCTCAAAGTCCTCGTCGCTGGGGGGAGGGGGACGTCCCTCCGCGACGGCCTCGGCCGCGGCGGAGGCCTGCGCGAACCTGGCGTCGAGGGTGGAGGGCGGCGGAGGCGGCTGCGGGATGGGCCCCGCCGAGCGCGGGTCCCGCTGGACCTGCTGCTGCGGCTGCGGCTGGCGCTTCTTCTGCTTTTGGATTGATTGGGATTTTTTTTATGATTTTAACATTGTAAGGTGAACGAATTGATTCGACAGAGAAAGAGAGTCTGATCAAGCGGGAGGAAGCGGGAGAAAGCGGCCAGCACGAGGAAGAAGATAGAAGAGGTCGAAGACGACGACGACGACCACGCCGAAAAAGAGCGACTTCGATCTGCCGCGGCAATCCACAGTCGAGTCATCCTCCGTTTCAACCAATTCGCATCCCCAGAGCTAGCTCTTCAAGCCGCTTCTCTCACCTTTTTCAGATCGGCAGGCGGAGGCTTGGCAGCGGGGGCGCCAAACCCTTTCTTCTTGCCGCCCCCCTCTGCCGCCACGGCGATCGACAGACGTCGTCGTCGTCGCGGAACGCTTCCACTTCCTTGCCGCAGCGAGCAATCATCGCCTGCGCCAGCTGGTCGCATCAGTGGGGAGCTGGAAAAAGCTCCGTGGCGTGCCTGCAGAAGCAGAGCGCTGGACGCGCGCATTTTTGTTGCGCGTAGAGAGAAAGCGAGGAGAGAGAAGAAGGAATCGAGGGAGAGAGAGAGAAAAAAAAATGAAACGACCCCTGCTCGACCCTTATCGTCTATCCGCTTCCTTCTCTTCTCCTCCGCGCTCCACTCTCTCTTCCCGTTGATCTGTTTTCGTTTCCTTCGTGATGTTGTTTTACAATGAGGGGGCATAGCAATTCAACTTTATTTTCTACTTTTCTCCAAAATCTTGCTACCAAATAGGCAAGAACACGGTCCGCGCCGGCTTCCCTCCTCCTGCTCCACCTCCGCAGCCGCCCTGCGGCTCCCCGAGCCCGGCGCCCTGCCCGCAGGCGGGCTGCCCCTCCGCGTACCCGTGCAGGGCCATCAGCTTGACAATAACAGCAGCGCTGTTGCTGCTGTTGTTGCTGCTGTTGTTTTCGTCGCTGTCGTAGGAAGACAGCGAGCTCGAGGAAGAAGCGGCGGGCGAGTTGCGCGGCGTCGCCGGTGCCGGCGCAGCGGCGGCGGCGCACCACCTGCTCGCCCACCCGCCCAGCCACCCAGGGGCCTCGATCTCGTACAGCGACAGGGCCGCGGTCGGGAAGGGGGCGAACGCGACCGAGAGGACGTGCGCGGCCAGCGCGAGGTGCTGGTTCGCTTTTTGCTGCTGCTTCTCTTCACCTGCTGCTGCTGCTCCCGCTGCTGCTGCTGCTGCTGCTCCACTTGTCGCCGTCGAGGCGACCCTCGCCGCGACGGCGGCGGTCTCGGCGCGCGTGTAGGTGGTCCTGGACCTCACGACGATCGAAGGGAAGGCGTGCGCATGGGCCGAGAACAGCGCGTTGAGCTCGCTGGCGCAGGACCTGTTTGAAGGAGAAGGGGGGGTTGTTTGGAGGGAGAGCAAGAGATATTTGAGTTGGAGAGAAAGAGCGAGGGCGGGCGTTTTCGAAAAAAGAAAAAAACATTCGAAAACACGCGTTCGATCTGGCCTCGAATCAAGTCCAGTTCCGGTCGTTCTCTTTGAAAGAAATACGATGCTTCTGCCTGATTCCATCTCGAGGACGAGAAGGGAACTGAAACCTTACCAGTCGTCGGCGGTGAGGCCGCTGAATGCATCAGCGACCGTCGCCGTCGTCGTCGTCACGGAAGCGGAAGCGGCGGCGGAATGTCGAGGCGCCGATGGCGTCGCTCTGCCCTGCTGCTGCTGGTGCTGCTCCGCGTTCCGCCACTCCGCCCGCAGAGACGCGTCGATCTCGATGCTGCGCCGCTTCAGGGGCACTGGCGGCACGTAGCGCTCCTCGGCTGCGCGCTTGAGCATGCTTGGAAGAGGAAGAAGAAAAAGAGGCACTTCGAAAACAAATTGGAGTTTTGATGCTCGCTCAAGACGAGCGATCTCACTCACACTTTCGAAGGGAGAAAAAAAGGGGGAAAACTTGGCTTGAAATTCGCCATCGGTAGCCGCCCCTCGTTCCCCCCCCACACACACCCTCTCTTCTCCTTTTCCCTAGCCTTTTCGCACACCCACGAGAACCTTGACACGATGGGCCGCGTGCTCCTCGACTGGCTGCTGGTGCGCTTCGAGGGAATCAAAGCAATAGAAATACTCGCTTTGCAATTTCGAATGAGAGAGAGAGAGAGAGGGAGGCTCGAGCGACGTCGCTCTTTTTTCTTTCCCTTTGTTTTTTTCCTCTCGACCTTATCACTTCCACCAACCAACCTTCCAACAAAAAAAACAGGGCGCCGCCGTCATCGCGGCCCCGCAGCACCAGCTGACGATCGCCGCCGGGGCTGCGGCGGTCCAGGGCGTGCGCTCCCTGGCCGGCGCCGCGAGGGAACGCAAGCAGAGGAGGAAGGAGAGGGAAGCGTCGTCAGAGAACGACGAGAGCGACTCAAGCAACGTGCCCCCTTCCCGCGACGCCTCCTCCTCGACCCTCGCGCTTGCCGGGGAATCCGGCGGCAACTCCTCCGCAGCGAACGTCACGCAGCCTGTCGACCTTGTCTGGACCGATCTTTCGGTCCTCGTCCCCGACAAGCAGGCAGCGGCGGCCGCCGTCGCTTCGGGTCAGATGAAGAAGCGCGCCGCCGCGAAGACGCTCAAGAAAGCTATCATCTGCAAAGTCAGCGGCGTCGCCGCGGCCGGACGGCTCGTCGCCATCATGGGCCCCTCCGGTGGGGGCAAGACCACGCTGCTGCACGCGCTGGCGGGGCAGCTGGCGAGAGCGCCAGGAGTAGAGGCGACAGGCAGCGTCATCGCCCTCGTCCCTCTGACGACGGCGGCGTCGTCAAAGGGAGACGAAAGAACTTCGAAGCGGACCCCGACCCGCTCCCCCCCGCGCGTCGCCTTCGTGCAGCAGTCCGACGAGTTCTTCTCGATGTTGACGGTCCGGGAGACGCTCGAGCTCGCAGCGAGGCTCCGGGCTCGAAAAGGGACGCCCGAAACAGAAATCTCTGCGACGGCAGAGGCGCTGATGCGGCGCCTGGGTCTGGCGAAAGTCGCAGACGCCCGCGTCGGCGGCGGGCGCGCCCGCGGGCTCAGCGGCGGCGAGCGCAAGAGGCTGTCGATCGCCTGCGAGCTGGTGGGCTCGCCCGCGGTGCTGTTTGCCGACGAGCCCACTTCGGGACTTGACTCGTTCCAGGCAGAGCGCGTCGTCGCCGCCCTGTCTGATTTGGCCAAGGCCGAAGGAAGGACCGTCGTCGCGTCGGTTCACCAGCCGCGCTCGTCGGCGTTCGCTCTCTTCGACGACCTGGTGCTGCTTGCCGAAGGGAAGGTCGCCTACAGCGGCCCCGCGGCCGACGCTCTCTCCTTCTTCGCCTCGGCCGAAGGGGGCAGCCACGACTGCCCCCGGCACTTCAACCCGGCAGAGTTCCTCGCAGACCTCGTGTCGGTCGACCACAGCTCCCCGGAGGCCGAGGAGGCGTCGAGGGCGCGCGTCAAGGGGGTCACGGACGCTTGGGAGGCGAAGCAGGCGAAGGAAAAGAAGGGGAAGAAGGGAGAGCTCGTTTCGAGCTCTCACGACTCTCAAAACCCCAACCACCACCACCACCACCACGCGACCCGCACTTCCTTCCTCATCCAGCTCTCTCTTTTGGGGAAACGTGCCTGGCGCCAGACAACCCGGGACAAGGCGACGGCTCTCGCCCGCGCCGCCTCTTCGCTGTCCTCTGCTCTGATCTTCGGTTCCATCTACTGGAGGTTGGGCAAAGGGCAGGCATCGATCCAGGACAGGATGGGCTTGCTGCAGGTCTCGGCGATCAACGCGGCGATGAGCGCGCTGGTGAAGACGCTGGCTGCGTTCCCCAGGGTGCGCTGCTTTTGTTTTGGAGAGTTTTCGAGAAAAAGGGAAGGGAAAAAAACAACAAGGATTTTTTATTGAAAAAACTCACTTTCTCTTTTTTTTCTCTGGCTCTCTCCCTTTCTCCAGGAACGCCAAATCGTCGAGCGAGAGCGCACCTCCAGCGGAGATGGGGGCTACCCGGTCCTCCCTTACTTCCTCGCCAAGCTCTCCGCCGAAGCACCCTTAGGCGCGGCCTTCCCTCTGCTGTTCGGCGCCGCCGTCTACCCGTCGGCGGGGCTCAACCCGTCGCCGCTGCGCTTCGCCAAGTTCTGCGGCGTGCTGTCTCTGGAGGCGCTGACGTCTACGGCAATGGGGCTGGCTGTTGGGGCGGCCGCGCCCAACGCCGACGCGGCGATGGCGATCGGGCCCGCGGTGACGGTCATCTTCATCGTCTTTGGCGGAGTGTGAGCGAATGTTTTTTTTTTAATTTTTTTCCCCAAGACTTCTTTTTCTTTTCTTTCTTTCTGTCTCACGCCCTCTCTCTTTCTCTCTCTCTCTTTTCTATCCAAACGAACCCACCAAAAACAAAAAAAAAGCTACGTCTCCGGCAATGGCGTCCCGCGCTGGCTGCGCTGGGTCCCCCGCGCCTCCTTCATCAAGCACGCGTTTGAGGGCCTGGTCGTGAACGAGTTCCGAGGGATGGAGTTCGAGTCCGACTCGGCGATAGCGGCGAGCGACGGCAACAAGAAGGGCGGCGGATCCGGCAGTGGTCCCCCCGCCGGCGTCGGGGGAGGCCCCGGGGACCTGCTGACGGGCGCGGACGTCCTCCGCCGCTTCGGGCTCGCCGACGCGTCGGTGGCCTCGACCGTCAGGGCCCAGAGCAGGGTCCTGGCCTTCCACTGCTGGACGACGCTGTGCCTGCTGCGCGCGCGGCAGCCCAGGTACGTGACGCCGGCGCCCGTCGTCGACGTGGAGGAGGAGGAGAAGGAGGGGGAAGGCGGCGCGGAGAAGAAGGAGAAGTGAAGAGAGAATTTTTTTTAGAATTTTTTGATTTTTTTGAATTTGTTTGTGTTACTTTTTTCTTCAAATCAGCGAGGCGCTGCCACCGCCGCCGCTGCTGCTATTCACGGGCTCCATGACATCTGCAGCGCGCGGCGTCGTGTTCGTCGTCAACAGGTGCGCGACGTCGTTGAGCGGCGAAGGGGACGAAGGGGCGGCGGGAGCCGGAGGAGGAGGCGGCGGCTGCTGCGACGGCGGCGGCTGCTGCGACGAAGAAGAGGACAGCGAGAGCGCCGAGAGGTCGAGCTCCGCCTCGGGAGGCGCTGCCGCAGGGGCAGCAGCAGCAGCATCGGTGCTCCTCCCGTCGTCCTCCTCCGCTGCCCCAGCTGCTGCCGAAGAAGAAGGCACCCACGGCGGGGAAGGGACAAAGTCGTCTTCTCTTGTCGCCGCAGTCGCCGCCGCCACCGCTGCTCCCTCTCCGCCTCCACCTCCTCCTCTCCCTTCTCCTCCTCTCTCTTCTCCTCCTTCCTCCTCTCCTCCTCCCTCTGCCCCCCCCGCCTCCGCCCGCGCGTCCGCGGCCCTCTCCAGCGCCTCGCACCGCAGCATCGTCTCCCGGTAGGCCCTGAGGAGCTCCCCGACGTCGGCGACCGAGAGGTCCTCCGCGGAAGAACCCAGGAACCGGTACCGGCGCGCGAGCTCGCCCGACTCGTCCGCCGCGACGGCGAGTTTCCGTCCCTCTTTTTCCAGCTGCTCCGCCGTCGGGAAAGGAGGGTGGTGAGCAGAAGAAGCAGCGGACACCTCTCTCATCCTCGGGAGGTCCCGCGGGATCAGGGGTCGCGCAGGAGAGGGCATCCCGGCGGCAGCCGTGGAGGTGGCGAGGAAGAAGGCCGGGTTCTCGTGCGCGGCGGCGGCGGCGGCGGCGGCTTCCGAAGCTTGCGGGTGGAGCGGCGGCGGAGTCGTCGCCGTCGCCGGCGTCGCTGTTCCAGCTCTTGTCTCTCCTCCTCCCCCGCCTCCTCCTCGCCCCCTCTCCTCATCCCCGGCCAGCGCCACCTCCACCACGGCCCTGGGAGGAGGCAGCAGCTGCATGTCCGGAACGCCAGCGCTCACCATCCTGGCAACGAACTCGTCTGGGTCCAGATTCAGCGAAGAGGCGTTGACGGTTTCCACAAAGCTCGCGGCGGCGTACAGCTGGGTGAAGAAGTAGGCGCTCTCTCCGTGGAACCTGCGGTGGCCGCGGAAGCGCTGGATGTATTCTAAATTCGAGGCGAGTTGTGGAGGGGAGGCGCGGATGAGGACGTAGATGAGGAGAGGGAGGAAGTCGTCGGCGCCGCGGGAGGTTGTCGAAGAGGAATGAGGAGGAGGTTTCGGGTCGGAAGGAGAAGAAGCAGATTCCGCCGCTGCTGCTGCTGCTCCGTTTGCTTCTCCTCCACCTCCTTCTCCTCCTTCCCCGACGCTCTGCTCCTTCGCCCTCCTCCTCCTCTCCGCTGCCTCCCTGCTCGCCACGGCGCTCAGGCTGTCGGAGATCACCCGGCAGGCGTTGAGCACGCAGACCAGCTTGTCCCTCGGCGCCTTGAAGGCGTTCACTTTGGACAGCTCCCGCTGCGCTAGCGCGAGCGCGCGCGCAGCTGCAGAGTTGTTTCCCCCGCCGCCGCCGCCGCCTCTTTCCTCTCCCTCCTCCACCCCGGCGTGCGAGGCAGGGATCTCCAGGTGCTCCGGCCTCACGAACGACAGCGCCGCCAGCCTCTGCGCCAGCGCCTCGTCGCGCTCGACGTCCAGCTCGGACCCGCCGAAGACCTGGGCGTGGATCTTGGTCAGGACGTACTTCTCGAGCCCCTCGCCCGCGGCGGCGAGCACGGCCGGGGTCGCGCCGCGCCAGGCCGGGTGGGCGCGGAAGGCGTCCTCGGCGCGGTCGAAGAAGGCCTGGACGCGCGGGGCGTCCCTGTCGGCGTCGCGGGGCTGGTCCTCGAAGGACTTGACGAAACTGCGATGGAAAGTTTTTTTTTGAAAGGAAAAAGTTTGAGGAAGAAGTCGAGGTCTCGAGGTCGGGAAAGTGAGCGGAGGGGAAAGAGAAAGAGCAGAGCAGAGCGCCTTTCACTCTCTTTCAAATGAGAGAAAAAGATGTACAACTTGACTCACGCCCTGATCGACCGCACGAGGTCCGCCGCGGCCGGGTCCTTCATGCGCTCGAGGAAGTCGGTGAACGACAGCGCCGCGCCGGCCGAGGCGGCGTCGACCGCGTCGGCGTCGGCGTCGGATTGCGATGATGCCATCTGTTTTTTCTTTTCTTTTCTTTTTTCCGTTCCTTTTCTCTCAACCGCTGCTCCTGCGTTGCGATTCCGGTGCCCTGGTACAGAGACGACGGCGAAGCGGCCGTGCGCTGGGGGGGGCTGGTCGCAGAGAGCGCTTGCGGCCAGTTGTGGCGCGCTGGAGAGACAGAGTTTGCAAACTCGAAAGTGATTCAACTTTTGTCTCATTTTTTCTATTTTTTCGGCGCCAAAAAGCAAAAACAAAAACTCTCATCTTGCGAAACTTGGCGATCTCTCTCCCGCGCTCTTTCTCTCTCTCAATTATGAACCGCTCAAGCGCTTGATCTCTCCCCCACGGGATAGAGACAGACGTCCATGGGAGATACCAGGTGCGAGAAAGCAAGGAGAGAGATGATTTAAAGAAGGAAGAGAGAGAGAGAATCGAACGTCGACGAAGAGCGAACAACGTCGGGCAAATTGCCGATCGATCGCTCAGAACTTTCCAACCTCGTCCTCCTCCTCGTTCTTTTCAAAACTTCGAACCCCCCCATCCACAGCAGCGACCGCTACGGCGGCCTCCGCCACCCCCCCGGGTTCGCTCCCCCTTCCCGGGACTGCCCCGAGTTCTCCCTGACCCCGAGACAGGCGGTGTACGGCCACGTCAGCACGCACGAGCGAGAGGGCGGGGTGGCGCTGAGGGACGAGCTGGCTCTCGGCGCGGGCGAGCTGCTTTCCGTCGCCGCTTCTGTCTCTGCTGCTGCTGCTGCTGCTGCTCCTCAGCCAACGGCGAACGCCAAGAAGAATAACAAGAGGGACGCTGCGAGGGCTGCCTCCGAGTCGCTCCGCGCCGGAGTCTGGGGCTGCCTGCGGGAGGCCCAGCGCGGGCAGAGGCAGAGGCAAGGGAGGCTGCAAGGGGCGGAGGAGAAAAGGGGATACGGCCTGCCGCTGGCGGTGGGGGAGGCCACCAAGAACGCCGCAGCCGCTGCTCCTGCTCTCGCTGCTGCCTCCGACGGAATTGGCCCTTCCTTCGACGAACCTCCGACAACAACAGCGGCAATGACAGCGGCGACGACGCCCGAGGCCCTTCTCGCCGCGGCGCGCGGGCGCGGCGGCGGCGGCGCCCCGGCCGGGAGGCGCGCGCTGCTCGAGTCTCTGGTCTCCGGGACGCATCCTTCTGCGGCCACCCGGTGCCCCGCCGAGGCCGCCAGGGAGGCCTTTGCCGCCTTTGGCGGCGTCAGGGGAGGAGGAGGAGCAGGAACGGCGGCAGCCGGCAACAACGACAGCAGCAACAGCGCAAATACCAACAACGCAAACGCCGCCTCCTCCCCTTCGGCGGCCTGGGCTTCCGCCCTCTTCGACCTCCTCGACGGCGAGCTCCCGGCACTGGCGAGGGCCGTGGGTGCATCCGCGAGGGAGAGAGCGGCGGCGGAGAGGGCAGCGGCAGCGGCAGTGGCAGCGGCAGCGGCAGCGGCAGCGGGGGCGAATGGAACTGCTGCTCCTGCGACTCCGCCGCCGCCGCCGCCGCCGCAAATCCAAGAACCCGAAGAAGAGGACGAGCCGAGCGACGCCTCCGCCTTCTCCTGCCCGGCGGACGACCCCGTTGCCGTCTTCGGGCCCCACGCCGGCTCCCGCTGGGCCAGGGCCTCGCGCCTCGCGCTCGACACGCTCGCCGCCGGGCTGCTGCCAGCTGGCGCGCTCGGAGGGTGGCTGTCGGCGAGGCTGCCGGCCCCCGACCCCACTGGGGCGACGGGCGCGGCGCTGCTGCCGCTGCTGCAGGCGCTGCTGCCGCGGGCCGCTGCCGGGTGCAAGGGGTACGCGACGGCGCTGCGGGCCGCGGCGCTGGCGAGGGCTGGAGGCGGCGGCGGCGGAGGAGGAGGAGAAACGGGAGCAGGAGGAACGGGAGCAACGATAACGACGGCGGCGGCGACGACGACGACGACGACGACGACGACGACGGCGCTCGCTCCTGCCGTCGCCGCCGCCGCCGCCGAGGGCTTCGCGCAGGCAGCGCTCTTCCTCACCCGCGCCGCCCCGGCCGCGCTCGTCTTCTCTTCTTCCGCGTCGTCGTCGCCTTCGTCGTCGAACGCGTCAGCTCCTTCTTCTTCTTCTCGTGCTGCTCTCGTCCGCGCCCTGCCCTGGTACCACTGGCCAGCGGCGGCCTCGGCCGCGGCCGCGTCGGCAGACGGCGCCGCCGCCGCGGCTGCCTCCGCCGCGCGCGTCGCCTCGAGGCTCGCCGCCTGCGCCAGGCCCGCCGCCCTGCTCCTGGACCCCGGGTCGGCGGCGAGGGCGCTCGAGGCGGCCGCCGCCGCTGTCTTCGCGCACGGAGGCGGAGCGGGAGGAGGCGGAAACGGAGGAGGCATCGGGGACGTCAGGAGGACGGCGGCCGCGCTCTGCGGCTCGGCCGACCCCGACGCCGCGGCGAGGCGGAGGGCCGCCTCCGCGGCCCTCGACTGGTCAGCGGCCTCCTTCCGCCACGAAGTTCTCGGCGGGGGGGTCTGCCTCGCCGCCGGCAGGGGCAAGTTCGCCGGGAGGGTGTTTGGCGCGGCGCTTTCGAGCTCTTCTGCTCCTCCCTCCTCCGTCGTCGCGGAGGTCGTCGCCGCTCGCTGGGCAGAGAGCTGGATCCGAGACGGCGAGGAGCCGCTGCTGGCTGCCCGGGCGCTGGCCTCCGCCGCCTCGGTGGGCGCTCTGTGCCCCGCGTGCTTCCTCCGCGTCGTCGCGGGGAGGCAAGGCAGCAGCGACAGCAGCAGTGGAAGCGGGAACGAACTCGCTTCGCTCGCCGCGGCAGCGTTTTGCTTCGACGAGGGCGACGGCGACGAGAAGGAGGAAGAAAAGGCAAGGGCTTGTTCTTCTTCTTCTTTTTTCGTTTCCTGTTCTTCGCGCTGCGACCTGAGCAGACTGACCGCGTGCCGCAAGGCCGTGATTTCGTTGCTGTCTGGGAGCAAGAAGCAGGAAGGAGAAGGGAGAGAGAGGAAGCTGGGGGGCGCCGCGGTCGTTCGCGCGGCGCTCGGCTCGCTCTCGCTCCCTTCCGCTCCCGCTCTCACTTCCGACGAAGACGACGACGAAGAAGAAGAAGAAGAAGAAGAAGAAGAAGAAGAAGAAGAAGAAGAAGAAGAAGAAGAAGAAGAAGAAGAAGAAGAAGAAGAAGAAGACGGAGAACAAGAAGAGGCTTCTTCGGATCGCCCTCCGCCGACGACTTCAGCGGGAGCAGCAGCTGACGACGGCAATAACGACGATGACGATCAGATGGACGAAGAAGAAGAAGAGGACTGGGGCATGCGCGCGTTCCTTCCGCCGCGGAGCAGCAAGCGGCGGATGACGACGACGACGACGACGACGGAGGAAGAAGAAGACAAAGACGAGAACGGCGACGACGACGACGAAGAAGAAGAAACCTCCCTCTCTCTTCCCGAAGCCTTCCGCCTCCTCCGGGCCGCTCGCCCACCCGCGAGAGCCGCCGCAGCGGCAGCTGCAGCGAGAGCCATCCGCTCCCCTTACTCCTCCCCTTCCTTCTCGACCAAGGTGGTCTTGGCTGCCGCTGCTCTCGTAGACGCCGCGGGGGCCCCCGAGGCCGCGGCCGTCGCCGCCGCCGCGGCCCTCGAGCCCGCGCTCTCGGGTCTTTCGGATCCGTCTTCCTCTCCTCCTCCTTCCCCGGAGACGCTCCTCGCTCTTCTGGCCGCCGTGGCTTCCCGCGCGGCCGACGCGGGCTTCTCGCTGTTGCTCCCGCGGGTTCTCGACTCGCTGACGCGTTGGTGGTGGGACAAAAAGAAGAAGAAGAAGAAGAAGAAGAAGGAACCCGACAACGAACAGAACGACGACGGAAACAACGAAATCAACGACGACGAAAGCGGAAACTTTTTCGCGCTCTCCTGGATCCAGGCCGCGGCGCTCGACGTCGCCGCGGCCATCTGCTCCCGCTTCTCCGGCAGCGACCAGTTGGCTGAATGGCAGCACAAGGTCAGTTCCCGCGGCGAGCGCGGGGAGGGGGGAGAGGCGGCCGCGGCGAGGCTGCTTTTCGTGGCGCTCTCCTCCGGGGCCCGGGTCCTCGACGCAGGGCCCGCGGCGCTCGTCTCCTGCTTCGGCGTTCCTCCTTCTTCTTTTCCTTCTCGCGACGATGCCTCCTCCCTCGAAGACCCTCGCTCCCTGCTCCCCTTGCTCGAGGAGACCCTCACCGAGGGCGGCGGCGACGCCTGGGCCCTGGACGCCGCCAAGGCCGGTGCCGGCACGAGAGCGCGCGCTCGCCGCGACGGCGAGCTCGACGATGCGGCTGCGCGCGTCGACGGCGACGCCGCCTCGGCCGCGGTCGCCTCGGTCGTGGTGTCGTCGGCGCTCGTCTCGCCCTTGCAGCGGCGGGCCGCGGCGCTGGCGTCGGTGCTGTGCCGGCTGCTGAGGCAGGGAGGCGGAGGCGGCGGAGGCGGAGGTAATTACGGCGGCGGCGGCGAGAGCAGCACCGGCGGCGGCAGCGGCGGCAGTAAAGGCAAAGAGCTCGCGCTCTTCGCGGCGTCGGCGGGTCTCGCCGCCTCCTCGGCGCGCGAGTGCCAGGCCGCGGTGCTCGCCGCCGCCATGGCCCTCCTGAACCAGAGCGAGACGGCCGCCGCGGCGTGCTGCTCGTTCGTGGCGTCGTGTGTCTCCAGGGGCCTGGCGGGGCAGAGCGCCGCGGTGGAGGCGCTGACGCAAGCCGCCGCGACGGCAGCGACGGAGAGGACCGTGCTCGCCTTCCTCTTCGGCGGAGGCGGTGGAAATTCTTCTCCTTTCGCAGCCGAGGACGAGCTGGAGGAAGCGCTAGGGGCTTCCGCCGCTCTCGTGCGAGCTGCGGCCTCTGCCCCGGCCTCGGAGGGGCGCCTGTGGGGCCCCCTGGGCAGGTGCTTGCTGCGGGAAGTCGCGGAATCTAAATCGATCTCGTTCTCGTTCGCAGCGGCGGCGGCAGAGGCGTTTGCGCGCGAGCCGGCGGCCCTCGCAGCTGCGCTCGCCCCTCTCCAGCAGCAGCAAGAAGAAGGAAACGCCCCTCCTCCCTCCTCCTCTGGCTGGCCCCCAAGAGCCGCTCTCCTCGCCGCTCTCCTGACGGCAGGAAGCAGCAGCAGCAACGAAGAAGAAGAAGGAGGACGAGCAGAAGACGCCTCCGCGGCTCACTTTTACAACGCCTCGCCTGAGGCCGCGGCGGTGGAATCCGCCCTGCGGGCCCTCTGCCCCGGCAACACCCCGGCCGCCGTCGCCGTCGTCGCCGCGGCCGTGGAGGACGAGGCGGCGACCCGGGTCTTCGATCCCTCCAATCCTTCTTCTTCTTCTTCTTCTTCTTCTTCTTCTTCTTCTTCTTTGGCTGCTGCAGTCTCCGCGGCCTCTTCCGCGCGAGCCGCTCTGGCGACGGCGGCAGCGGCCAAGAGGCAGGAAAGCGCTCCCTCTCCTGCTGCTGCTGTCCCTCATCCTCCTGTTGCTCCTGCTCCTCTCCGCGTCGTCGAGCTGCTGCTGCTCTCGGCGGCGGGCTCCCGCGGCGGCGCTAGGGGAGGGGCCGCCGCGGCGCGCGCCGCCTGGGACCTTGGCCCGCGCCTGGGCTCCCAGCTGCTCCGCGGGGTCCAGGACCTGCTCGGGGACGCCGCGGCGGTGCTGGGGCTGGAGCCGCTGCAGGCGACGCTGGAGAGGCGCTTTGGCGGCGGAGGCGGAGCTGGAGGTGGTGGTGGTGGGTTTCACGATCTCGCTTCGGCCGCTTCCGCTTCCGCCGCCGTCGTCCCCTTCAGGGCGGAGGCCGGCGCCGCCGCGGCAGCGCTCGCCTGCCTCGCCCGAGTCGACCCGAGCTCCCGCAGGAGCTTCGCGGAGGCCATCGTGGCGCAGCTCGGCGACCTGGGCAGGGCGCTGCGGCAGGGAGGAGGAAGCGGAAACGGAAACGGAGAAGGTCGGAGGGCGAGCGACGGGGACAACGAGCGCGGCAGGAGCTTTGAGCGCTCATTCCAGCAACAACAACAACAACCTCCTCCGCCTCCGCTTCCAAACTTCTTCTCCGCCCCTTCCCCCATGGCCTTCTCGCCCGCTTGGTCCCCGATGGTCTCCCTCTACAACGCGAATTCTCCGGCCGCGAATAATGCCGCCGCTGCTGCTGCTGCTGCTGCGGCGACGGCGGCAGGAGGAGGAGGAGGTTGGAATCAAAACAGCAAGAAGAGGTCGAGCTCCGGCGACGCCGCCGCGTTCGCCGTCGCCGCCACCTCTGCCGCTGCCCCTGCCGCTTTCCTCCCGCCGCCTCCGCCGGTCTCCCCTCCGGCGACGGGAGGGCCCGACGGCGTGCAGCCCGCTGCCTGGCTGCGCCTGTCTCTGCTCTTCCCCTTGCTCCCCCTCGTCCGGGCTGCTTCCGCCTCGGCCGAGGCGGAAGCGGGAGGAGGTGGAGATGGAGGAGGAGCAACGGAAAACAACATTCGAGCCGCGGCCGCCTCGGCCCTGGTCGACGTCTCTCTCTCCCCGCTGACCCGCGCGAGGCCCCTCCGCGGGTCCGCTGCGGCGGCGGCGGCGGCGTCCGCTGCCGCGGCCGGGGGGATCGGCAGCAGCAGCTCGATGAGCAATGGTGGCGGCAGTGGCGGCGGTCCTAGCGGCGGTAGCGGCGGCGTCGACAACAGCAGCGGAGGAGGAGGAGGAGGAGGAGGAGGGGGCCTCGAGCTCTTCGAGGCCGCCACGGCAGCGCTGCACGCCCTCGCCCGCCCCGGGTGGCCCCGCTGGCTCGCCGGGGACCGGAAAGACCTAAAGCCCGCCGCCCCTCTGCCTCCGAGGGCGTCGAGGGCGCTGGCGGCGGCCGTCGTTTCTTTCGAAGGAGGAGGAGCGGGATCGAAAGTCCCCGAGCGCGTTTCCTCGAGGGTGCTCGCCGCGCTGCAGGAGCCGGCCCCGGCCGTCCGCGGGGGCGCCGCCGCCGTGCGAGCCCCCTGCGTCACCCCGCAGAGGCTGCTGCTGAATTCGTCATTTTCGGCGAGGGACTCGTCGTGGGACGGCGGCGGCGCGGGGAAGCAGAAGGGAGGCCCCTGGCAGCGAGCGATGGCCGACGCCGGCGCGACGGCGACGACGAGAGACGAGTCAACTCGGCCTGCTGCTGCTTCTCTCGCTCTCTCTTCTCTGCCCCACGCCTTCCCGACGAAGGAGGCGCCGCTGCTCGACCCCTGGACGTTGCCCCTGGCCCCGACGAGAGAGGCCGGGAACGAGAAGAGACCTGAGGGCCCGGACCCGGCGCTTCCCCCCGCGTCGCCGGCGCCGTTCTGGCTCGGGGGCGCGGTCCGTCGCCGGCGGAGGCCGCTGCCTTACTCGCTCTGATTTGGTCGTTTTTTTTTCAATGTAAATGCCGTCTCCGAGCGTGTGTACAGTAATTAAAAACAGAAAGAGAGAGAGAGAGAGAGAGAGAGAGAGAGAGAGAGAGAGAGAGAGAGAGAGAGAGAGAGAGAGACATGCGGGAGTTTTTGAAGTACAAGTGCGTTTTTTTTCAGTTCTTTTTGCTGTTTTTGCAGGGAGAGAAAAGAAAGGTTCGAAAAAACAGATTTTTCTTCTTCTCTCAGCCTTGCTCCATCGGCTCTGCCGTGTCCTCGCCCGCCGGCTCCTTCTCTTCTGCTTCTTTGGCGTCTTCTTCAGGGTGAGCAGGGGCATCCTGAGCTTCTCTCTTCTCTCCTTCGTCGGCAGCGGTAGCGGAGACAACAGAAACGCCGGGAGGGGAAGGCGCGGCCGGCGCGGCCGCCGCTCTCTCTTCCTCTTCCCCCTCCTCCTCGCCTCCTCCTCCTCCTCCTCCTCCTCCTCCTCCTCCTCCTCCTCCTC
>Ga0210003_1002089_pt1 | contig 17097 bp, 17 predicted proteins | sample LantaG_FD_182804 | JGI IMG/M metagenome (GOLD analysis project Ga0210003, IMG submission 182804) | Deep subsurface microbial communities from Baltic Sea to uncover new lineages of life (NeLLi) - Landsort_02402 metaG (SPAdes) (version 2) | ecosystem: Environmental > Aquatic > Marine > Oceanic >...
ATTGGATAGACTTTGCCCTGAACTGATTATCAATAACTCTTAATTTTCATATATATTCTGATCTTTCCTCAGCTGCCATGCTGAGCTGAGCTTGTGCGGGAGGCGGAGGACGTTCTGCCTTAAAGGTCAGTTTGAGGTGATCGATAATCTTGTCTATGACTTTATAATCTTCGATAAATGAGATAATACGCATTGTCCCCCCGCTGTACTTGAAGAATATCCGCAGCATCTTGGGTATGGTAAAGACTACCTGGCGGTGAGGTGCATCCAGGATAAGCTCCTCCCACATCCACTCACCCCATTCCTCACGACGCTTGGCATGACAAGAGGGGCAGAATCCGCGGGTCTTGCAGGAAAACATCAGTAGTTTTTCTGTCCCACAATCAGAACACTTTTCGGATGAGTATTGAATACTTAAAATACACAATAGTCGATTAATTTTCTACAATTCAAATCAACGGGTTCTCTGCCAATTGGGGTTGTGGGTACGAATATAAGTCTAAATTCCTCTTCTTCCTTAAATTCTTCGGGCTTGGTGAAATAGTCTTCGATGTATATGTCCTTTATTCTGTCTGACTTCGACTTGCTATACGGCATTGTTCGAATTACAGTATTCTTATTACTGTTGGGGACATTGATTATTTTTGTATGAACATAGCGCACTCTGTCTGCGACAGGAAAAAGTAATTGATACCTCTTACTTAATTCGTTATAAATGGTATTCATAAACTGTTTGATGTCCGTGATTTTGTAACATGTATTGTATCCAAAAGTTTTCAGTAGTTTTTTATCAAACCTGCATGACGCACTAAAGGTAAACGCATTTGGCACAATCAAATCTGAGGTGAAGAAACTATGCGGTGCTATCCGAAGTGATGCTTCTATGTGGTAGTCGTTAGTTATTGCGTTTACTTGGTCCACAGAAAGTTCGATGGCCTCTTCTTTCGCGAATACATTATAGGTTGTTCGACCTTCGTGTGGGTCATTAATTTTTTTGTTTTCTATCTCTCTATAATATTCAATGTTTCCTATTCTTACTGTACCTTTTTCCTTAAATCGTTCTAAGTATTCTTTCATAAGGTACATTATAGATGACCATAATCTACCTCTGAATATTTATATTCTATTACAGCGATATTCATGCCATTTAGAACCAAGCATCTTATCTCTGTATCAGTTTCAGGCAAGGAATACCTAATAAAAACAATTTCATTAAGTTTTCACCCTCTGAGCTGTTGCGTCAAGATAGTACATAGAAAAAACATATGCTGTCAACAGTAAGTCCCCTCTATCCTCAGCTGCCATGTTTAGCTGAGTTTTGGGAGGCGATGGCCTCTCCGCCTTAAAGGTCAGTTTGAGGTGGTTGATTATCTTGTCTATGACCTTATGATCCTCTATAAATGAGATAACCTTCATCTGCCCACCGCATTTTTGAAAGATTAGAGGGCCAACTTCCCCAGATTCAAATATTTAAAAACGGGAAATACCCCCCCTTTTTTAGGCCAAAACGGGATGAAAATCTCTACTAAATATTTCGTAAGTTGCTGTCATTGCTATATTTACAGTAGTTTACATAATGTACCTTATGCGACACATCGCATACATCTCTTTTCAACTTATTTTTCCATCCTCTTAAGATATCGAAACAGGGTAGATTTATCTACACTTAACTCCTTGGCTCCCTTTCTATAGCCTTTCTGGCTAACCGTTTCCCTTATAAACTCAAGGTCAAATCTTTCAAGCTTAGGACTCCAAGTATGGGGACGTCGCTCAATTCCACATTCCTTAAGAGTCCTGTAAACCATATCCTTTGAACATCCCAGAATTTTAGCAATCTCTCGGACTGACCTGGATTCTTTTAAATATAGTCTTTTGAGCTCAGCTTTGCTAGGTTTCTTCCCTATTGGAAGCTTCCCTCTTTTTACCTCAAGACCAGCGGCTTCTTTATATTTTATTCTTGCCATTACGAGAATTTTTTTCCAAATATGTCGTCTTCTTTAATAAGGCGATTTTCCGGCTCAGCCGTCATTTCGTTCGTCAGGAAGCCAAGGCTTCAGGGTTTCTGGCTTCCATAAAAATCATTTTAGCTCTTTTATTTTCTCTAAATCTTTTATATTTTTATTAGCTTCTTTCACATATTCTTTAACGTTTTCTATTCCTATATATTTCCTGTCCAGCAAAATGGATGCTAGGGCGGTAGTCCCTATACCTATAAAAGGGTCTAAAACTATATCTTTTTTTCTTGTGAATTATCTTTTGGGATTGCTTTGATTTCTACTCATTTTCGTTCAATTTTCCACCCTCTGAGCTGCTACATTACCGATAATACATAGAAGAAACATATAAAGTCAATAAAAGGTTCGGGATAACGGTTTTTGTTGCGGCCGGCACCGCCGGGAAACCAGGCGGAAACGGAGAACACAAACATCGACCTACAGCGTCGGAAGAAACTGGTCTACTCGACTAAAACATTTGCCGCACTGGAAAGAGTTATTGCATTATCCCACGTCTCAATGCGAAACCTTTCAGAAAAACTAATTTTAAATTTAGAAGGCGCATCACTCTTTGTTTGTTCCTGCGCAAAAGTAATCAGAGTAAATAAAAATATAAGGCTGAGTATTAGATAAAGTTGCTTTCTCATTTTAGTTATTCTTTCAATTATCATAATGCGGTAATTCAATTTCATCAATAACGATTAAAACGGTGTTTCATATCCCACAAAACAAACAAGTCCTTCTCCCTCAATTATTTTTTTTATCGACAACATATGTTCATCTGAAGGTGGTTTTTGTTCCGTAAATTTATAGGTCCTACCAAGCTCTGTGTATTTTGATCCTCCCAGACGATGAAAAGGAAGTATGTTAATAACTTCCAGTCCAATCTCTTTAACGAATTTAGCGGTTGCCATTATATTCTCATCCGAATCATTCAGCCCGGGAATAATTGGAATTCTTGTAACGATGAATCCTCCCCAATCTGGTTTTTCTGCAAGAGTACGAATGTTTTTAAGTATCAATTTGTTGTCTACGCCGGTAAGCTTTTTATGTTCAATCCCATTCATATGTTTAATATCCGTAAAAACCCAGCTGATATAATTCATCGTTTCCATATAATAATCGGTATCAAAGCAGGAAGCAGTTTCAACTGCAACATGGATATAAGCTTTTTTACATCTCTTAAGAATATCTAGAATAAAATCTCTTTGGAGTAACGGCTCCCCGCCGCTGAATGTAACTCCTCCTTTGCCTCCCCAAAATTGACGGTCACGCTGGAATATATCCATCAATTCGTCAACCGTGTAGTACTTGCCGCTTAATGAAGAAGCCTCATGCAGGCATGCATTAACACACTCGTGAGTTTTGCAATTATCACATAAACTTCTATCATGAATTAGTTTTTTATCTTCTGTAATTGTTATTGCACCGGAGGGACAAGCCTTAACACACGCACCACAACAAACACATCTTGATTCCATATACAACATAACGGGATAGTGGAATAATCCTTCTGGATTGCAGCACCAGATACAATTCAGTGGGCAACCATTCATGAATACAGTAGTTCTTGTTCCGGGTCCATCATGAACAGAATGACCTTGAATATCGAATATCAACGCCTTTAGTTCACTCTTGTTCAAATTTACTTCTTCCTTTTTTTTCACCATGCGTATTTTCGGAAGTTAACATCAAATCACCTTGTGTAATTAACACTCTAATTTATTTTTTGGAACTTGAAGGTCCTCAGAGATGTGGTCCTTCATGAAAATTATAAATGCTTACTCATCAATATTCAAACAGCATCGTTTACTTCAGTTTTTGGTTTTGCGGCCATCGGTAATGTTGTTGCAAGAATTATTGAAAGTACAAATGAACCGAGAGCATAATAAATTGAATATGTATAGCTGCCGGAAATATCTTTTAATAAACCGCCAATAAATGAACCAAGGAAAGGACCAATACCCATAACCATTAAAGTTGCAAGTCCCCATATTTTACCTAAAGTTTTTCTTCCATATACTGCTCCTGTATAACCAACAACACCGCCAGGAACAATTGCCCAATAAATAGCAAAGATAAAACATGCAACATATGCCCATGTCATTGAAGCACTTGAAGCTAATAAAAATAGACACGCTAGTACACCAGTAGTAGGACCAACTATTAGCATTATCTTTCTTCCCTTAACTTCATTACCAACTTTTTGTACCACTTTATCCGCAACAATTCCCATAATAGGCATACTGAAAATTCCAATTAATCCAATTATAACGTAAACATTTACTGCAGTATCTCTTGTCCATCCCAAATCAGTCGTCCAATAACTAACCACTTGCGTCCAAATTAAAAATTCACCCATCATAGAAGTTAAAAATGTTATGATTGCAGCCCAGATAGCATATTTTGAATAAGCTTCTTTTGTAGACCAGTTGTATTCAGCTTTTGCAGTGCCTCCTTTAGGTTCAGGCAATTCGCCAAAAGCTTTCATGCCATAAGATTCAGGAGCTTTCTTTGCTAAAATTACCGCCATAACTAACGCGATGAACATGATAACCGATAGAAGAACCATCGCTCCTCTCCAGGCATCAGACTCGCCACCAGATAAAGCATTTTTAGTTACAAATGCTAAAACTAATTGTGCCATTGGAGCTCCGGCAAATGCAATTCCCCACATAGTACCATAAGATTTTCCAACGTACCATTTACGAACGGATACAGTTGAAGTAACCCATAGCATACCAGTTGCAACACCTGCTATTAAGCCAAATGTAAATAGATAAGCTAAATGAGAATGTACCATACTAGTAAGCCAAAAACCTAATGCACCAAAAACAGCAGCAACTGCATAAACAGGTTTTGTTCCCCATTTATCAAGTATTATTCCTGCAAAGAACGCAGTGACGGCATAAAACACCATCATTAATGAGTAGCCTAAAGTTACTTGAGCTTGCGTCCATCCAAGATCAACACTTAAAGGACCTTTAAGAATAGCAAATGTTGCACGATAACCGAACAAACAAAACACCGCTAACCAGGAAGCAGCAACAACTGACCATCCATACCTTTTTGATTTACCGTCATCCATAAAATCCTCTCTTAATAATATTGTATTTGATTAGATTCTATTAAACAATAAGGGAATACTTTTTAGTATTCCCTTACAACTGAATTTATTATTTTTTACCTTTATACATTTCACATGTAATTGCAACCATATCAGGATAAGCAAAGAATTTTGGTTCGTTCATGGAAGCTTCGCAAATTCCTATTTGCTCGCTGTTATCCTTGAAATTTTGGCAGTACTTGCACTTCGGCATTATTTCATAATCTTTAGGAGCCTCTTTATCAGCCAATACTGTTTCACCTGTAAGATGATCTATTCCCCTTATTACATCGATAGGGACATAATTGCGGGTATCTCTAAATAATATTTTTTCCATTTTATTATACTCCTTCATATTCTGTTCTTGAAATTAATTCGTCTTGTACCGCTTTACCAATTTCAACCCAGTATTGTGTAAATCCGGCGACGCGTACCATTAAGTCTCTATAATTTTGCGGATTCTTTTGAGCATCTTGCAACATTTTTGAATCTACGATATTATACTGAATATGGAATCCACCTTTTCGCATATAGGCTCTAGTGAGATCAAGTAATTTTTTCGAACCTTCGATTCCTCTTGTTGCTGTTGGATGAATCTTAATGTTCAATTGTGAGTTTTGAGATTTTGCTTGGTCCCAAATTGTTGCTGATTCCAATAATGCGTATGGTCCATTTCTGTCTGTTCCGGGGTATGCCGACATAGAAGCGTCTGCAAAGGTAGTTCCGGAGAGTCGTCCATCGGCTGTTGCTAATGTAGCTGAGCCCATTGCACCGTGTGTAGAAACCGAAATCTGGCAAGGATACATTTTAAAACCATAGAGGGATTCGTAATGTGTTGAATCTTCGCAGAAGAATTCTTCCCATTCTAACAAGATATTATCGGCGTATTTATCGTCGTTGCCATATTTAGGAGCTTGCAATACTTTGAAGTGCAATTTTTCCCATTTACCGGAATCACTATCCTTTCTTTCTTGATCTGCTAATGAGAATGAGTTTACTTCCCTTGCATCTTTAAATCCGAAGTTGTCCTTAATTGCTTCTTTCATCGTCTTTAGTGATACTTCCTTGTCGTCGTATACTATTTTTTTCAGAGCAGCAAGGGAGTTAACTAGTGTAATAGTTCCGGCACTTTCAACACTGAATGTACCGTTGTATCTGTAACCTAATTCATTGATCAAATGACCTTTATCCAAGCAGTCAGGTTTAAGATAGGAATTAATAATAGCCATGTTATTCTTGCGCCAGATATCATGCTGAATATTATTTGTAAGCGCCAATACTTCACAGGTTTTTTGCCAGTAAAGTTTGAACTGTTCCCAAACTTCTTCGTATGTCTCAAGTTTCTTATTATGGGGTTCATAAACTTTTTCGCCCGTTCTCGGGTCAACTCCGTTAAATAATGTTAATTCCAAAACTTTAGGCATTGAAATGAAGTGAACACCAACACTGGTCGGCTGACCCGCACCACCTGGAATCCAGTATTCTTTTCCATTAAGATGCAATGGTTTCCAACTACATGGTGATGTTTCAAGACAACCACCAATAGCCCATGCACGTGCATCTTCAAGGTTCATGCCTTCAACACCATATTGTTTCATCAAGAATTCCTGTGCATTACGCGAATTCATAAACGCAGGATAACCAGTGCCGCACTTAATTACTTCCATTGCCAGCATCAAGAAATCTTCAGGTAATTTATCGTCATAAAGCACGGAAAGCGTCGGTTGCGGCGAAGGCATGGTCGTTCCGGATTCAAGAATCAAGTATTCAAGTCTGTTAACTGCCGACTGTCCGTCTTTGTCTAATCCGCCTATACTCAGATTATTGAATGTATTGCCAGAAAGCACACCGCCAACAACACCGGTTGAAGCGAAGCAGTCAATTGATGTTTTAGCAATTCTGTCAAGCTCGAGCAGTTCGAGAACTTCATCTTCAGTAATTCTGCCTGCTTCGATATCCTGTTCAAAATATGGATATAGAACCTGACCCATTCTGCCCGGCGACATTCCGGAGATAGCATCTTCATTAAGTACAGCCAAATGAATTGTTTCGGTCATCTGTAAAGCTTCAATGAAAGTTCTCGGTGGATTATGTTCAATCCATTCCAATCTTTCTGCTATTCCTTTATACTCTTCTTTTTGTTTCGGATCTTTTGTGATCTTATCTAATCTTCTTGCTTCTTTTGCGTAGTTATTGACCCATTTTTGCAGACCTTGAGTTGCAATAATCACAGCCTCATAGTTGTAAAGTCTGTTCATACCTACCATACCGTCGCCATCAGCTTTACCGGCCACTTTGGCTTTTAGTTCTTCAGCCATTTTGATTATACCGTCGAAACCATATTCGAGCGGATAATAGTAGTTGATAACTTCACGACCCTGCGGAAGAGTATATCCCGAATCGAACATGCAAATAATGCTTCTCATAATCTGTTCTTTTACTTTATACTCAGGCACCATTCTTTCATATTTATTGCCAAGATCATCAACTGATTTTCCGTACCACATTTTAGCTAATTTAAGCATAGCGGGAATTTCTTCCTGACGCACACCAAATTTTCCGGCTATCGAAACAACTTTACCAAAGCTCTTTGTTACGTTTCCACCGCCCTGTCCAAATTTGGAATGTTCATCAACGGAAGCAGAACCTCTTTTTAAGGCTTCTTGATAAAATTCATCTTCGTGAGCCATATAAAAACCTTCCGATAACCAAGGCATCGGGAAAGATCCGCGGAAGTAGTATGCTTTACGCATTACTAATAACTCACCAGGATAAATTGCAGGTGTTGAATGTGCAAAAGCAGTTTTTAATGCCTTTGCCCGGCGAATAACTGGAATCTCGGTATCGTGCATCATATACTCACGAGTATACCAGTATGTGAATTCATTATTTGCTGATGACAATGTATCCATAAATATGTCTCTCAGCTTTTTTACTCTAGGATGGGGTTCTCGTTTAACTTCGCGATCAACCATCTCTGCAGGTGCTTCTCCACCAGACTGCAAGTCCATAGAGATTCCAGCATCAGCCAGTACCTCTTTCAGTTTTTTTGACATGTTATACCTCCTTTAAAGGTTACATTTTTTTAATTATAGAAAACAGGGGTTATTGATTTTGGACTTTAATCCCTTTAAACTATAAGAATTTGCTTTTTATGTTGATGATGAAACTATAAGAATTTGCTTTTTATGTTGATGATGATATTCCCGCAATTTCAGCAAACTTGCACCTACTAAGCAACTACATCAACAATTATACCCAGGAAAAACATATAAGTCAACAAGAAATCCGCAGGAAAGTAAGAATCTTTTAGAATTCACCTGTAAAAAGCCTTTATTGGCTAGACTTTGCCCTGAACTGATTATCAATAACTCTTAATTTTCATATATATTCTGATCTTTCCTCGGCTGCCACACTGAGCTGAGCTTGTGCGGGAGGCGGTGGTCGTTCTGCCTTAAAGGTAAGTTTAAGGTGATCGATAATCTTGTCTATGACTTTATAATCTTCGATAAATGAGATAATACGCATTGTCCCCCCGCTGTACTTGAAGAATATCCGCAGCATCTTGGGTATGGTAAAGACTACCTGGCGGTGAGGTGCATCCAGGATAAGCTCCTCCCGCATCCACTCACCCCATTCCTCACGACGTTTAGCATGACAAGAGGGGCAGAATCCGCGGGTCTTGCAGGAAAACATCAGTAATTTTTCTCTCCCACAATCAGAACACTTTATCCGGGCGAATCCACACTTAGGATTGCCGCAGTCCAGATACTTGTCAACCACTTCCTCAACAATAGGACGGAGATAACCGTGGAGTCTCTCAAATTGGTTCTCATATTCATGGAGGAATTGCTCAAAATAATGGAACAGCACACGGTAAAGAACTGTACGTTCCGGATGACGTTGGTAATAGAACCTGCCCATGGCAGGGATAGTGATTCAAGAAACACGCCAGGAAGGAGGATTGTCTATTTTCCCCCGTTAGAGGCTAAACTCGATTTTCGGATAAACTAAGAAGCTGTAAACGGCTGTTTACTTCCAGAGGGCAAAACGGTTACTTTTCTTTACATGGTCTTTTCCCGGAATATCTTTAAGATAAGCCTCTAGGATCTTAAACAGTGAAGCCAGCAAGTACCCTGACATGTACTATCAATATAGAATATTCATGGATAAAGATTTTGATGGAATGACAGAAAGCGTTATATCGACAAATTGCCAGGTTCCTGGTGCTGTAACTATAGAAGCAGACAAAATAGATAAGGATGATCATGGAGGCTTGTCGCTACGAGTTGAAGCTGGGTTCTAAGACCCGGATTATGGGCATCTTGAATGTTACGCCTGATTCATTTAGTGGCGATGGAATTTACCAGGATCCTGAGCGGGCAAAAGAGCAGGCTCAAAAGATGATTACTGCAGGCGCTGATATTATCGATATCGGAGCCGAATCTAGCCGTCCAGGCGCTAAAGCAATCAGCCCGGAAGAAGAAATTAAACGGGTTTTGCCGGTAATTAAGGCTCTAATCAAGCAGATCGATGTGCCGATATCTATTGATACTAGCAAGGCTGATGTGGCAGAAAAGGCCTTGAGCGCAGGGGCCAGCATTGTCAATGACATTAGTGGGCTAAGATTTGATTCAAAGATGGCCGCGGTAATAGCGGACCATCAGGCTGGGTGTGTATTAATGCATATTCGGGGTAACCCTGAGAATATGCAGCAAAATCCGGTATATAGCCGCTTAACTGAAGAAATCCTAGACAGCCTTAAGGAAAGTTTGGCTGTTGCTGAAGCTGGTGGTATCAATAGAGAAAAGATCATTATTGATCCGGGTATTGGTTTTGGCAAGACCTGCGAACATAATTTAGGGATCATCAAGAATCTCAGGGATTTTAATCAATTAGATCTTCCTATCTTGATCGGCACCTCGAGAAAATCTTTTATTGGCCAGGTGTTGGATTTGCCTGTGGAGATGCGGCTTTGGGGAACAGCGGCAACAGTTTGCGCAAGTATCTTAAGTGGGGCTCATATTGTCCGTGTGCATGATGTTTGTGAAATGTCTCAGATAGCCAGGATGTCTGACGCTATCTTGAATACTTAATAAATAAATTTAATTAAGGGGAATAAAAAATGATGCAATATGTTTCCTTGGTCTGGCGGCAGATATTGGAAATAGTAATACTTTGGTATGTTTTTTATCGGCTGCTTGTCTTTATTAAGGGGACTCCGGCAGTTCAGGTGCTTAAGGGTTTGGTGTTTTTGATTGTGCTGTTTTTTATTTCGCTATTTATAGCCCAAAAGCTAAACCTGGCTATCATTAATTGGATATTGCCCAGGTTTTTTGCTGTGTTTGTGATTAGTTTCTTAATTATATTTCAGCCTGAGCTAAGGCGTGGGCTGGCCCAATTAGGCCAAGGGCCTATTTTAGGCCTGTTTTTCAGCGAAGAGCGGATTGTTGATGAGATATCCAAAGCTGTGGCCGCTCTGGCACAAAAAAAGATTGGCGCGATAATTGCCTTGGAACGGGAGATCGGGCTTAAGCCTTACATTGAGAGTGGCGTAGCAGTTGACAGTAGGGTTAGCAGTGAGTTATTGAATACTATTTTTATGCCTCATACTCCGTTACATGACGGTGGGGTAGTGATTCAGAACGGAAGGATTATTGCAGCCGGATGCCTTTTTCCCTTAACCCAAAGTCCGAAAATTAATAAAAACTTAGGCACCAGACATCGTGCCGCAGTAGGGTTAACAGATGAAACTGATGCCTTAGTGATTGTGATTTCAGAAGAAACAGGTGTGGTTTCTTTGGCCAGGGAGGGAAGGCTACAGCGTAACATTGATTCGGAATCGCTGGTCAAGGCCTTGAATAAAGTTTTTGGCCAGCCCAACCGGCAAAAATTTTCTTCGATCTTAAAAAAGTTACTTAAACATTAAACTAAAAAGGTGAGTGAATAAGTATGAAAAACCTATTAGCTAATAATTTCTGGCTGAAGTGCATTTCTCTTATTTTAGCGATAATTACCTGGTTTTATATTTCTGGTGAATTAGCCAAAGGGCAAAACCGTTTTTATCCAAGGAATGCGATAACTATACAAAGGTGATCTGCGATGGCGTTGAATGAGCTTTTGCTTTTTGGAACGGATGGGATCAGGGGAGAGGTTGGCAAATTTCCGCTGACAATACAGGCGGTTTATTGCATTGGGCGGACTGCGGCTATTTGGCTTAAACAGCAATATTCAGGCCAGGATCTGCCTTTTAAAATTGTTATTGGCAAGGATACCCGGGCCTCAGGCCTGGACTTAGAGCAAACGCTAATTAAGGGAATGAATAAAGAGGGGGTTGGAGCTGTACAGCTGGGGGTTTGTCCTACTCCAAGCGTGGCTTATTTAACCAAGGCCCTGGGCGCCCATTTAGGACTGGCTGTTTCGGCATCGCACAATCCCGGTAGTGACAACGGAATAAAGTTTTTTGATGCTAACGGCTATAAGCTTTTTGATTCTGCCGAAAGGGCTCTGGAGCAGATCTTCTTTGCTCTGGATTCTGACCAGCAGCCCGAACTTGTCCAGGAGCAAGGTTGCCAGGATCCTGATACTTTCCAGAATTTTATTCCATTATATGTGGACTTTGCCAAGAAATCTTTAAATGGCTTTAACTTATCCGGCCTAAAGATAGTGATTGATTGTGCTTTTGGTTCATTCTCTACGATCGCCCCCAGGATCTTTTCTGAATTAGGGGCTGAGCTTTTGGTGATGAATAACCAGCCGGATGGAGAAAATATCAATGCTGATTGTGGTACTTTACATCCAGAAAAACTAAGCCAAAAAGTATTAGAGTCTGGCTCAGATATAGGAATAGCCTTTGATGGAGACGGCGACCGGATAATTGTTATTGATGAGCAGGGCACAATTATAGACGGCGATCGGATGCTGGCAATTTTAGCCCTGTATTTAATTGGCCAAAAGAAGTTATCAAAGGAAACAGTTGTCGCGACCCAGATGAGCAATATCGGTTTGGAGCTCTACTTTAAAAATAAAGGCATTCGCTTGCTCAGAACCAATGTGGGGGATAAGTATGTTTTAGCGGAAATGTTTAAAAGCAAAGCAAATTTGGGCGGAGAACAATCCGGTCATATTATTTTTCTGGACCGAACCACAACAGGAGATGGTTTGATCATAGCCTTAGAGCTGCTTAAGGTGCTCTTAGAGAAAAAAGTTGGCCTAAGTCAGCTTTGCCAGGATTTAGAAAGATTTCCCCAGACCCTCTTAAATATTAAAGTAAAAGAAAAAAGACCTTTTTCCGAAATCCCCAATTTAACTGAAACCATTGAGCGCTGCAATATTGAGCTGGGTGAAACCGGCAGGCTATTGATTAGGTATTCCGGCACTGAAAATTTGGCCAGGGTTATGGTCGAAGGGCGAGGGGATGATTTGATTAACCAGATCGCTAACACTATCGCTACAGTAATTGAAGATGCAATTGGAGAAAATTGTTAAAGTTAGGCGTTAATATAGACCACGTAGCCACGCTCAGAGAAGCTAGAGGCATTGATTCTCCTGACCCGGTTGAGGCCGCAAGGATCTGCGAACAGGCCGGATGTGATAGTATTGTTTGCCATTTAAGAGAAGACCGGCGCCATATTAAAGACCAGGATTTAAGGAATTTACGCAACAGCGTCCAAACTAAACTGAACCTTGAGATGTGCTGCGCCGAGAATATTGTCGATATTGCCCTCGACGTTGGTCCGGATCAAGCTACTTTAGTTCCAGAAAAAAGAGCAGAGCTTACTACTGAGGGTGGCTTAGACGTTTTGGCCAACCGGAGTCAGATTGAACAAACCGTAAAAAGATTAAGCGCCAGTGGGATTTTAGTTAGCTTGTTTATTGATCCGGACGATGTTCAGATACGAGCTGCTGCAGAAACAGGCGCCAAATTTATTGAATTACATACCGGCAGTTTCTGCAATGCCGGCAGTGAACAGGAAGTTACTTTAGAGCTGGAAAAGCTTAAACAGGGGGTAGCGCAGGCCAAAAAATTGAATTTAGCTGTTTTTGCCGGACATGGTTTAAATTATCAAAATGTAGAACAGATAGTGCGGATTGAGGCAATAGAAGAGTTGAACATCGGGCACTCGATCGTTGCCCATTCCGTTTTTGTCGGCTTAGAGAGCGCGGTAAAACAAATGCTTGAGTTGATGGGTAGACCATCAACAAAGCGAGAGAAAAGAGTGTGTAAAAGATGATTGTTGGCACTGGCATAGATATAGTTGAAGTCGAGCGGGTTAAGGCATTAAAAGATAAATGGCAGGATAGATTTCTAAACAAGCTGTTTACTGATCAGGAGCTGGCTTATGCCAACGGTAAAAAGTTTTCCGCACAGCATTTAGCCGCGCGTATCGCCATTAAAGAGGCTGTGATTAAGGCAGTCAGTGATGATGATAAGAAAACCCTGGGCAACTGGAAGGATATTGAGGTGGCTAACGATAAGAGCGGCCGGCCTTTTGTGAATCTTTATGGTGTTTTTGCCCAATATAAAAAAGAAAGAAAAATTTCTCAGGTTATTATCAGCGCTTCACATACACATAAATATGCCGTGGCTTCAGCAATTTTGGAAAAATAATTGATAAAATGATTGAAAATAAGTTGAAGAAGATATTAGGGCCAAGGAAATTAAATTCCGACAAAAGAGATTATGGGCATGTGCTTGTTTTGGCTGGTTCGGTTGGCTTAACCGGGGCCGCATATCTTGCCAGCACTGCCAGCTGTTTATCCGGCAGTGGCCTGGTTACTTTAGGCATTCCCAGCAGTCTCAACCCGATCATGGAGGTAAAATTAACAGAGGCAATGACCCTGCCGCTACCTCAGACCAAGGAGGCAAGTTTAAGCGAACAGGCCCTGGGCAAGATCAAACTTTTCTTAAAAAATATCAGCGCCGTTGCCTTAGGCCCGGGGATTTCCCGAAATCAACAGACGCAAAAATTAGTTCAGAAACTTTTACCGGTATTGGATAAGCCTACTGTTTTGGATGCTGATGGCATTAATGCAGTGGTAGGAAAAGTAAAAATCCTTGACAAATTTAAAAATCAACTTATAATTACCCCCCATGCAGGAGAATTCGCCCGCTTACTGAATATTAACATTAAGCAAGTTCAAAAGAACAGGGCCATGCTCGCCTCTGATTTTGCCCGCAAGCATGGAGTGATCGTGGTTCTCAAAGGCCAGCGTACAATAGTAGCGTCCCCTGACAAAAGGCTGTATATTAATCAGACCGGAAATCCGGGCATGGCCTCAGGCGGCTGCGGCGATGTTTTATGCGGAATGATCGCTTCATTTTTAGGGCAAGGGATCGAGGCGTTTCGCGCGGCTGAATTGGCAGTTTATTTACACGGCCTGGCCGGGGATTACGCGGCCAAAGAAAAAACTCAAAGTTGTTTGCTGGCTACGGATATCTTAAATAGCTTACCCCAGGCTTTTAAGAAATTAGCTAAATAAGCCGATGTGGCTCAATGGTAGAGCAAGGGTTTTGTAAACCCTAGGTTGGGGGTTCGATTCCCTCCATCGGCTCCATTTTTTAACTCAAGGGAGCCTAAAATGATCCAATGGCTTACAGATCAGATTTTTCTGGGAAATCGCGCTATTGACTACGTGATTTCTGTATCGCTATTCTTGGCCGGAGCAGGTGTAATTAAGATATTACAACTTGTTTTACTTAAACGTCTCAAGGCCTGGGTCGAGAAAACAGCAACCTCCATTGATGACTTCCTGATCAAGCTTATCAGCAAGATAGCTATTCCCTTAGCCTACTTTGGCGCGTTTTATTTAGCCCTGAATATTTTAACCCTGAATCCAGCGCTCAAGAAGATCGTTGATGTAGCAGCCACGGCTATTCTGACCTTGTTGGTTACGCGCCTGGTCATTGCTTTGGTCGGTTACGGGGCAAAAGTTTATGCTGCCAAAAGAGGGAAGGACCAGGCCTTAGAACGTAGCATGGATGCGATGCTAAGAGTGATCAGGATAATTATCTGGGGATTAGCTATTACTTTTTTTCTGGATAACCTGGGATTCAAGATCTCCGCTGTTATTGCCGGCCTAGGCATTGGTGGTATTGCGATTGCTCTTGCGGCCCAGTCAGTATTGGGAGATCTATTCAGCTATTTTTCTATTCTTTTTGACCGGCCATTTGAAATCGGCGATTTTATTATTTTAGGCGAATATCTGGGCACGATCGAACATATCGGCATCAAAACTACGCGCATCCGCAGCTTAAGCGGCGAACAACTGATCATGTCCAATACTGACCTAACCAAGTCCCGCCTGCGTAATTACAAAAGAATGGGCACCAGAAGAGTTGTGTTTAAGCTGGGCGTGACCTATCAGACTTCATTGGAGCAAATGCAGAAGATCCCCAAAATTATAAAGAATATCATTGATAATACTAAAAACACCAAGTTTGACCGCTCTCATTTTGCTTCCTACGGAGATTTTAGCTTAATAATTGAGACTGTTTATAATGTGCTGGACCGCGACTATAACTTATACATGGATTGCCAGCAGGAAATTAATTTCGCGATCAAAAAAGAATTCGAAGCCCAGGGCATTGAGTTCGCTTATCCTACACAGTCATTATATCTAAGCAAAACTGCTGAATAGCAGACACTCTATATTACAACTCAAGCCCCAGGCAGCCTTGCTTGGGGCTTTTTGCGTTTCTCTATTGCTTTTCAAAGGTACAACCATTGCCTTATGGGCAGTTTCCAACCCAATTATTAGCAGAAGTTAAGGAAGCTGACCAAAGAAGCAGCGATAAGCATTGCCATATAGCTGAAGCCAAAAAGCGAAGTAGGGTGTATCAAAGCAGGACGCCTGGAAGATTCGAGGGACACTGTCCCGATTGAGTTTAGGTCACTGTCCCGATTGAGTTGGACACCGTCTCTATTTGCTATTTGGTATGAGTTAAAATTATGAAGATGAATAAAACCCTTTTTCTATTGGGTAATATATCGTTATTTATTGGTTTATGGCTTGCTTGTAAGTCTAATCGTCTTGATGCCGAAATAATGGAGGTTGTTAGAAAAGGTCTTGTTCCAGGTATTGTTCAGCCACATGAACAGCAACAAAGAAATCTTGAGAAGAGAGAAAGCTCGGATAAATATCGTTCATGGAGCATAAAGTTGACGGGTTATGGAATATTGCTTAATATAATTGGAGTAATGCTATAATAATAATTAACCCCGAACCTAGTTCAAGATTAGTGTGCTTGAGATGACGAAGAATTAAGTTCTTGTGAGGTGTTGATTGCGAAGTGAGTATCAGGGATTTTTTGGCACTTCGACTTCGCTCAGTGCCAATTCTGAGTATAGCCGAAGAATTGGCATAAGACTTTTTAGCACTTACAGCGAGTGAGTGGCGGAACTGACCGAAGGGAATTCCGCCAAACGAATGAGCTGTGAAGTGCAAAAAGTCGGCAAAAAATCACAGCGAACGAAGCAACCACACCGAACAAGAACAAAGGACCCGTAAAAATCATAGCAGGAATATAGAAAGGGGAGATGATGGAGAAGAATGGTTCAACCATTAGTCGAAACTTAAAGCAGACAGGTTCAGCAGAAGTAATTTTAGGCGTGGTAAAGACAGTAGGAGTTCTGTTTATTCTATTTGCAGTACTAGGCTTCCGTGCACATTTTGAAGTGTCGCATATATTTCAGCCTATTTGGTTAATGCTTCTCATTACATCTGCACTTGTAATTTCTGGCATAGGACTTTTGAGATTGAGGATTTGGGGAAAGATTGTAGCTTTATGCTTATCTGGCTACTTTATTATTTCGGAATTAGTTAGAATTAAGGGTAATCTAAAAATCATAAGGGAAGTGGAACCTATGCATGAATAGGAATTTGGTTTTTTGTTCATGACAATCTCCGCTCAATTTCATCAAATTTTCACCCTTTGAGCTGCTTTATCTACAATGATAAACAGAAAAACATGTCCAGTCAATGAAAAACATGCAG
>Ga0210003_1002091_pt1 | contig 17092 bp, 38 predicted proteins | sample LantaG_FD_182804 | JGI IMG/M metagenome (GOLD analysis project Ga0210003, IMG submission 182804) | Deep subsurface microbial communities from Baltic Sea to uncover new lineages of life (NeLLi) - Landsort_02402 metaG (SPAdes) (version 2) | ecosystem: Environmental > Aquatic > Marine > Oceanic >...
ATTAGCAATTGTAATTACAATTGTTCTTGGATTATTGATTGTGGTATTCGGAAGGCAAGGAAGAAGGTAAATTAATTTTAATTAATCCTCGCTTTATTTTTTTAGAGGATTCATAGTTAATCTAATGACTATAAGGAGGAGAAACCTAATGAATAAAACACCAAAAGAAATAAAACTTCAAGGAGATATTAAACTAAAAGAACTTGAAGCTAAATTAAGATTACTAAGAAAGAAAGGTTTAAAACCTTTTATTAAAGGTAAAGGTAGTGGTAAAATCAAGTTGGGTTTTGAATAATGATATGAAGAAGGCTCAATTGAATAATCTTGGATTTACTATTATTACATTAATTGCTATTGGATTTCTTTTAATTGCAGGAATTATTATGGTTGAAAAAACTAATGATACAATAGCTTATAATTCTGCTTCTGCTTCTCAATCTATCTCAGCAGATAATAATTCTGCACAAACTTTATCTCCTGTTGGAACTGGAATAACTTCTTTTACCTCAGCAACTCGTGTAAACAATTCATGGCTTTCTTTTGATGGTACAAATGACGTTGTTGAAATTGATAATATAGATGGTTATTCTAATACTAAAAATTATACTGTTTCTTTATGGTTATATGTTGATACGTCAGATACAACACAAAGGCAAGGTGTTTTTGGTCATATGCAAGCTAATGGAGGGGGGTTGCATTATTATTATGAAACAGGGACATTGCAATATAATTGTGATGATACTATTTACACAGGATATGTTCAAGGAACTATTAATATTTCGGATAATAATTGGCATCATATTGTTGTTGTTGTTGACCAGAACACAGAAAATCAGACAATATATATTGATAATATATTTGATAATTCAAGTATATCTGATCATAGTCCTGTTTCTGCAAATGATGTATACATAGGCAGGACTCCAACCCCAGCTTCTATAAATGGATTTATAGATGAAGTTAGATTATACAATAGGACATTGTCTTTAATTGAAATTCAGGAAATTTATAATTCAGGTAGAGTAGCAAATTCCTCACTAAATTCAACTGGTTTAGTATTATGGCTTCCTTTAAATGAAAATACAGGAACAGATGTTCATTCCTTTAATCAATTAGATTTCACATGAAAAAACAAATATATTTTTTGATGATAGTATTGTTATTAGTTATGCCTATGATGATGGCAAATAGTTTAGGAAGTGTAGAATCAATAGATTGGAAAACAGATAAGTTATTGGTTACAGATGTAGGAGTTTATGATGGAAAGGTTTTAGTTAAAGAAATAGATAAATCAGAAATATGGATTGATAAAAAGATAGGAAATGTTTATCATGTTGATAGTTTAGTAAATGATGTTTTAATTGATATAAAATTGTTTTATGATATTCAACCAGACACAATAGATTATAGAAGTCATAATGGTGCTTACCAAAATTTATATACATATAATGATTGGACTTGGGAAGATAAAACAGATTGCAAAGAAGAAGAATATTGTGGTGGATATGTTATATTAGAAGTTACTTTAGAACAAGGACAAGGAAGTAATACTTTTGCAAGTGCAATTAGCGGAGCAACTTGGATGGATGATGGAGTAACAATTACTTTAGTAGAAGATACAGATTATACTTTAAGTGGTTCAACATTTACAATTATAGATATAGAAGAAGCTTGGAGAAATATAACTGCGAGTTGGACTTATCAAACTGAAGGAGATGTTAAACAAATAATAAATAAAACAGCAAAAGGATTAGTTAGTTTTACAGACTTTTGGGAAATCATAGTATTAGCAATAATAATAACAATTGTTATGAGTTTAATAGTAATGGCTTTTGGAAGGGAAGGAAGAAGATGATAAATAAGCAAATGAAAGGAGGGAGAAAATGAAAATGAAAAAATATTATAGAAAGAAAGGTTATCTAATGAAAGTTAAAGGAAAAAGAAAACAAGTTAGAGTTAAACCTCAATTAGTAAAGATGCCTAAAAAATAAGATGGGATTTTATGGATTAGGAGATGCATTTAAAAAGAAAAGTAAGAAAGCTTTTAGTCTTACTCCCCAAGAAAGAAAAAATATTTCTAAAAAATATTCTGCATTTAAAACAAAGGCACCAAAAGTATTTGCAAAGAAAGGTTCTCAAATTGATATGGGCAGATTATTAGGAACAACAACAAGCAGATTACCTTTTGCAAAAGCAAGATATAAGCCTATTAAAATCAAGAGAAGAAAGAAAAAGAAAGCTAAATACCAAACAGTAAGGATAAAGGTGGGTTAAAATGCAACCTTTATTTAAAGTAATTAGAGTTCATGCAACAGAAGAAGATAGAAGAAAAGCAATTTTAGAAAGAACTAGAAAGAAAAAAGACATAATATTTGGTGCTCAATCAATTAAAGCACAAACAGGCATGTTCTCAAGGCCCACACAAGATTTTGATATATTTACAACAAATCCTAAGAAATCTGCTCAAGAAATTGAAAAGAAACTAGATAGACAAGTAGGATTTAATTATTTCTATAATAAACCTGCTTTGCATCCTGGAACTTGGAAAGTTAAAGGAATTGGGATGGATATGAAAAAAGGAACCGATGATGATTTAGAAATTATTGATTATTCCAAACATCCTAAACCAAAACCAAAAATTAAAAAAATTAATGGTGTTAGATACAGAACATTAAGAGAAGAAGCATTAGCTAAATTAAAAGCATTAAGAGATCCTGAATATAAATTTAGGCATGAAAAAGATGCTGAAGATTTAAGAAGGATTAGGAACTTTCAAGGATTCAACAAACCAATTAAATTAAACTATAGGAAAATGAAGTTTAAGTTTCCTAAGATTAAATTTTAATCACATAGTTCCAAAAGCATTTTCCATTCTCTTATTATATTCATCTGCATTAGGTAATCCTGTATCTCCTAAAGCACCCATAAGACCTCCATCAGACTCTTTAGGGCCTTCCTTAGCATCTTTTTCTTCTTCTTTTGGCTTTTCCTTTGGTTTTTCTTTTAGCCTTTTTAATTCTTCTTTTGGCTTTTCCTTTGGTTTTTCTTTTAGCCTTTTTAATTCTTCTTCAAGTTTTTTGATTTTTAGCCTTTTTAATTCTTCTTCAAGTTTTTTGATTTCTTCTTCTCTATCCATTTTTTAACCTCCTTTTAATTGCTTTAATCTATTTTCAATCTCTTCAACTCTATCTTGCTTTTTATAATATTCAATATCTCTTAATCTTTTTTCTAAGAACATTATTATTGTTAAAAATATTATTGTAACAACCATTAATCCCATTGCTAATGTTTTCCAACCCATCCACCAATAAAATAAAAATAAATCTATAACAATAAAAAATAATAATGTATATCTTAATGCTTCAAGAGTTCCTTCATCCATTCCCTTAAAAGTTGCAATCACATTTTTTATTCTTTCTAACATTGAATGTCACCTATGTATTTATAGTATGAATACGTATTTAAATAGTTTGTGGTTTATGTTTAGTGTTTGCATAATTTGTTTCTTTTATGCTAAACTTAATTATTCTCCTTAGTTATGTCTTTCTAAATATTGCATAATACATGGATTTCAACAGTAAGACCCTTTATATTCAGGACTTACTTTTTTAAAATAATAATATTTGTAGTAAATTTCATAGAAATATCTTTTAAATTTTTCCTTTAATTCTAAAAAATAAATAAATCTAATCTCTGGATTTCTAATTATAAATTTATGGGTTGCAAATCTTTTAGATACATCTTCTGTTGCACCCACATATCCTACTTTATTATTTTTTAGTATTATATAAACTCCCATTCTTCCTTCATGTTCTTTTAATTCTGGAGGTCTGAAAGAAACATTATTAGGATTACTTTTTCTTCCGTCTTTATATTCTATAACTTTTGGAGTATCTAATTTTATTCTTATCTTTTCAAAGTCTTCATATCCTGGTAATTCTATCTTTATCATTTATTTCCACCAACCATTGCATTCCAAGAAGTATTAATTGCTTGTTCAGGATTAGCACGAGTATAAATTCCAGTAGTATCTAATCTTGAATGGCCCATCATCTGTTGAACTATTGGTAATGGAACTTTCAAAACATTGGTTTGATAATTTCCAAAACCATGCCTTAAAGTATGGAAGGACATTTTTTTATTTAAAACCTTTTGACTCAATCTTTCAAACCAATATTGTAATGTTCTTCTAGGAATTTTAATTGGTAATAGATTAATCATGTTCTCAGTTAATAATGGTGCAGTAACTGTTGTTCTCCATTTACTATTCTTTCCATCAACTAATCTTATCTGGTGTTCTTTCAAGAAAACCATATCTTTAGTTAATAAAGGAATTTCAGAATTGTCCTCGATAAAATTAATTTCTTTGGTTTCTTTATCCATCTTTCTTTTAAATTTTCTTTTATATCCAATGATCTCACTTATCCTTAGCCCAGAACCAAATCCTAAAAGCAAACATAATTTATATCTCCTATCTTTTTCAGTGGAATATAATTTTTTAAATTCTTCAAATGAAATAAAATCAATTCTTTTTTGAGCCATGTTTAATGCAACCTATCATATATTATGCAATAGTAATTATTTAAATCTTTGCATTATATAATTCTTTTGTGCTTCATATTATATAACAATACGATCCTTATTCCAATCATATCTCTCCACAAGCCCTGCAATCTAACAGCCGGAACTTCTAATCCTTATCATTAACTATTTTGTTTATAACAAATAAACTATTCTTTTATAATAGATAAACCATTTAGTTTATTTTTTTCAATCATACAAGCACCTAATTGTATTAAATTGGAGCTCATATGGGCTTTGGACTGTCATTTTGGCGTTTTTCTTAGGCATTTTCCTTAAATTTCAAGTCATATCCCCTTTTTTTCATACTTTTAATAATCCTTTGGATAGTTCTTACTGTCCTTCCTCTATCTTCTGCTACTTTATTGATATCTCCCTTATATTTCACTAATAACTCGTATGTTTCCATTTGTATATTAGTCAATGAAGGCCTCATAAGCTTCCTAAGCTTGTCACGTTCTATTATGTCCAATTCCTTTACGAAATCAGTATTCATATCTGTTATAAACTTTAATTTTTTCTTTTCATAAACTTTTCTTAACTCTTCCGACGGTAAATGGTAATTAAACTTCTTTATCACTTGGATTCTTCCATTGTGTCTTATTCGCAAGAACTTTTCATAAACTTTTCCAGAAGATTGATTAACTTGTCTAAACCAAGCTTTTGATTTAGCAATTTTCTTTTCAAAATCAATCCCACAAGTTTCAAACCTAACATGAATCAATAGCCTCGCTGATTTGTTTAACATAGATAAGTATGGAAGGTTAAAGAAGATAGCTACATTCAAAGTTCTAAAGGTTTGAAGAACATAAGTAAATAATTTAGATACTTTATTCTGAAAATCCAAGCTGCCGAGATTTGTACCAGCTTCTTCAAAGATTATTATCTCCCCTTTCTTAGGTTTAGGTGTAGATAATCTTCTCATGACTTCTGCAACAGAAAAACAAATATTCTCTGATGGAAACTCTTTATTAAAATAAAGTTTATACCAAAGTTCTGCTCTTCTTAAATCTTGATAAGATTTACTCGAGCCTGTTGATCCTGTGGTTGCAGTTAAAACATTTTTATTGTTTTTTATTAATCTGCTTCTTAACCATTTATTAAAAACCTCTCCTTCTTTTAATGGTTGGTTAGATCTTATTAATGGCATTATGCTTCAAAGTCGGCTATCTGATAAAAGTCTAACCTCTTTGTTAAATCATTTAATTCAGTTGCAATTGCTCTATAACATTCAATTAATAATTCCATATATTTGGTATACCAACCAAAGTCTTTATTAAAAACTCCTTTAACAATTTGCCCACTTAGTTCTTGTTTTGGTCTAGGTGGAAGAGATTGATACCATTTCCATTGTGATTCTAATAATTTATTTTTCTCTTCTTCTAATTCATCCAAACATTGTTTAACAAAATCTTCTGCCTCTTTATCATAATCACATTGCATAACCATCATTGCAGTTTTAATACATTCTATAAATTTTAATCTTGTATCTTCGACATAAGTTCTAATTATATTTCCTTCTCTATCCATTTTTTCATTAAACCAACCAGGTCTTAGTTCATGTCCACCAGCTTCATTAAGTCTTCTTAAAACTTCCATAACTAATATTTGGTGATTAAAAACTAATAATTTATCTCCACGATAATTTTCTACATCAGCTACTTCAAAATCACCATCACCAGTATTTGTATCTTTAGAATCCTGTTTCACCATCTTACATATTTAATATATGAATACGTATTTAAATAACTTTCTATTTCAAATATATATTTTTAATTAACAAACCTTATAAACAAAAATATGTTTTGGTTAGTGTGCTTTCGCCAAGCTCAATCACGCTTGGTCTAAAGTAAAGCACACTCATAGTCATAATAATTTCACCCCAAAAACCCTGCAAGGAGTAAAGGTAAGACTTGTTTATTTCTTATATGAATTTTGGTTCATGTGTTTTTGAATAGTACATTGTTGCGTTAAGTGGACTTAGATAAACCAAAAAAAATTATTCTTTAGTTATCTCAAATTTCTTTTCCTGCACATCTAATCTATCTTTAAAGTCTTGCTCTGCTTTGCTCTGCAATGTATCTAAAAAGGACAGAAACATAGCAACATCATTCAAACTAACATTAATCTTATCTAAATCATAACCATATTCAAATTGTGTTTCTCCTTTGCTATCTTGAATAAGATTTATGTATGCTGTTGCAAGTATTTTATTTTCTGCCATCTTAAATCCTCCCTTTCAACTTTTCAAGTCTTTCTTCTAATTCTCTTTTCTCTCTAAGAGCATTTTTCTTATCTCTTAAAAGCATTGAGTATCTATTACAAGCAGATTTTAAAACATCTTGTTCATAATACTTTTCAAGTTTTCTTATACTTTCTAATGCTTTATTAACTCGCTTTACTCTTTTTTCTTCTGGTGTTAATTTTCTTCCCATTTCTTTAACCTCCTTTTTGGATTTATTTTTATTAGGTTTATTATTGAAACATCTAAAAACTTTTGCATATTGTAAAAACTTCTTCTTTTGTATGGGTGTTGATTTCTCATACTTTGCTAAATCTTCACAAACTTCTGCAAGTCCATTATTAATCTTTTTGTTTATTCCCATTTTCCTTATCAAATAATTTAAATGCTTTTGCAATCATTTTCTTAGCATCTTTAAAATCATAAGCACTAAAAAAGACTTCATCATTATCTCCTAAACTAAATTCCCTTCCAACTTCTTTTCCTTTTTGATAATAATAACATTGAGATATTTCCCAAACCCAAGAATTACATTTTGGACAATGATTAGTCCAATCTATTTCTTCTGGATTTATTTGTTTCCAAGAACATTTAGAACAAAAATGGATTATAATATCTTTTTTTTGTTTCATCTTGTTATTCTCCTACTACTTGTCCTTGCTCTCCTAGTGTTATTCATTGTGTTTAATGCTCTTGTGTCCATTTTAAAAAGGTCTCCAATTTAAATTTATTTTATGCATTTCCTTTTCTAAATTTCTAATTACTAGGGGAAGTTTTTTATTATATTGATTAAGAAATGCTTCTAATTCCCAAATACTTTCTAACTCTTTTACAAAAGGAGCTTCTAAAGTTGCTTTTCCTGAAAGTATTTTCTTTATTACTTCTTCTTTAGTATCGTGTGATTTAATTTTTACCATTTAACAAACCCCCAATCTATTTTTATAATCTTGACAAGCATCCCATAATCTTAAAAAATCTTGACATTCAGGAATATTATTATCAAAGCAAGATGAACCAGTATAATTCCATTTATAAATTTCTTGAGAACAACTATCATAATCACACCAATCAGTATCTTCAAAATAAATATTTCCAATAAGATTTAATAACAATATCATAATAAAAATTATATTTATGAATATTGAAAAGAATAATATAATTTGATAACATTTCTCTTTCATTTTTTCAACTCCTTTTCAATCATCTTTTCTAAAACATCTGACATATCCAAACCTTTTTCTATACAATAAATTTTAAACTTATCCTTGATAATCTTATCTATTTTAAAACTTGTAGTTATTCTTTGTTTACTTTCCATCTTAACAATTTGCCTCCAGTAAATTTGTATAATTATTCTCTCTAAAACATACACATTCATTTTGTATTTTGTTTATCATAATTGGATTTTGATTAAAACTATTCCTTTCTGCATTATTGTAAATGCAATTATATAAATCATAATTACCCATTTGTTTCACTTCAATAAAATTAAATAAATAAATTCCTAAAATAATTCCAATAATAATACTTAATGGAATAATCCATAAGAGATGTTTTTTATTCATTTTTATAACCTCTTTGGATTAATTCCAACCATCCATTTTTATTTTCTATTTGAACATTAGGACAAGCAATTTGAGAAGGAGTTAAACATTCTATTCCTTGATGGTTTCTTATCCAATTATAATATATCTCAAAACCTTTCATTAATGTTTGAGCAGAACTAATACATCCGTGAAAACCTCTCATAACTTTTGTTCTTTCTCTTAATGTATTGTGAAATCTCTCAATCTTATAATTAAACCCACCACTATCAGATTTTATAACTTGATGGACTACTTTAGAAGTTGAAGCAATCTTCCCACCTTTATGAGTTCTAAACCCAAATGTTTTTTTAAGAACTCTTGGATAAGCATTTAATCCATCTGTTGAAACCATCTTAACTTGTTCTCCAACTTTTCTTTTAGCATTTCTATAAATTTTATTTAGAATAGGGATTGTTCTATCTTTTTGATAAGAACTTGAAACTAAATATCTACTATCCATATCAATAACATCAATAAAATATTCATTTCTAACTCCTCTTTGTTTAGCACTTGCTCTCCTTTTATATTCTACTTCATCTCCTTGTAATTGCCACCCTGCTTTAATATTTTGTTTGTCTGTGAAATTTTCCATCATAGGAACAAACTTTAATATCCATCTGTAAATAGTTGAAGCATTAACACTTGCAGGAAAAAATCTTTGTAAGTGTTGAGCAATCTTTCTAAAACTCATACCAGAATAATATAAATCCATTGTTTGAGTTATAATCTGTTCTTTGTTTCTCATCCTAAAAAAAGGATTGTCTAAAACAAATCTATTATTACAACTCTTACATCCATATCTTTGAGTAGCTTTTCTGTTTTCATTCTTAATTAATCCTCGCTTAATTATCTCTTTGCTCTTGCATTTTGGACATAATATTTCTTTTGTTTCCATAGTATTATATAATACTTACTCCTTTATAAACATTTGTATAGTGTAGTAGTATATAATACTTTAAAGAAGATTAAGGATAAGTCCACTTAACGCAACAATGTATTTGAATAGAAAAGTATTTAAAGAACACTCACTCACTATTTATATGAAAGCAATATATGAAAAATTCACAGATGAAGAAATAAAAATAATAACTAAAGAAAAAAATGGACTTAGTTGGCATGATTGGATTATTATGATGGCACAACATTGCAATGAAGCAGTTAAAAAAGGAGATCTAAAAATATTTAGAATTACGAAAAAGGAGGTTAAAAAATGAAAATGAATAAGAAAAAAATATTGATGTTTGGATTGCCTCTACTTTGTTTAGTAATTGTTAGTGCAGCAATCATAACTCACTATGGATTATTTGAACAAAAACTTAATGTTACTCAACCAATAGAAGTTACAGGAGAAACAACACAAATAGTAAATTGTTTTGCTGGAGAAACTTGTCCTGGAAATTTAATCACAATTTCAAACTCAGCTCCATTTACAGTTGATGTAAATATAAATGATATTGGAGAAGAAGGAATTGAAACTTCTTATATTGGAGAATTAGAATTAACTAAAAAGAATGTTGATTTTAGTTTAGATATTTGGACTTTAATTACTGGAGATGAGATTACAATAAGTTATACTGTTATTGGAAATGAATTTTTAGCAGAGGTTACTAATAATGTAAAACCAGGATATGAATTAATTTACTATAAAGATAATAGTGATAGATTTGTTAATCCTGCTCAAGCAATTTTAATTAATGATATAATTGGAAACTTACCTTATGAAACAGATGGAAATGTTGATGAATATGATTATTGTATTACAGGAGAATATTCAAATTGTCATGGGGCAAAACTTTGGTATGTTCCAAGTGATTCAATTACTAATGGAGAATTAGATTGGAGTAGAGCAAGTGAGTTTTACTTTGAAACAAATTTAATTCAATATAATAAAGAAGGTATAATTACAATCTATAATGGATTAGGAATTACACCATCTTATGAATTAAGTGGATCATTAGCATCTGGAGTATATAATATAACAACAGAAGTTAATCCAACAGCATAAACAAAATTTTAATTTATTTTTTTTATTTTTTAATTTAGGGAAGAGGAAAACAAACAATGGAAAAACAAACAAAATATAGAACAATATTAATAAGCATGACAATAATATTTGGAATTTTAGTTTTACTTAATTCAGTATTTGCTTTAGATATTTATTCTGGACAAGATTATAGTTTTGAATCAGAACAATTTGAATACTTTGAAGTAATAGGAAATACAAGTTCTATTGAAGGAATGAATATAGAATGGTTAAATGGTAATACTACAATTAGTTTTGATAAAGGTTTTGTTTCAGATTCTTTTACTTTAATATTATTTAATACTGAAAAAGAAATCATAACAGAACATCATTATGAAAGTGGAGGTTCTTCTGGTGGAGGAACAACAACAAAATATGTTGATAGAGATATAATAAAAACAGAAGTAATAACTCTTCCAGGAGAAAAAGAAGTTGTAACAGAAACAATTCCAGGAGAAACAATTATAGAAAATAAAATTCCTGTTTGGTGTTGGTTATTGATTTTGTTTTGCTTTGTTGTTTTGGTGATTGTGATATTTGTAAAATTTAATACTGGTGTTGGGGAAAAGATTTAAAAAGGTAGGAAATATTATATTATTGGGTTGTGGATTGACTTCGGTTGAACCAGAACCTGCTCTTCGGAGCTGAGGTGAAATGATGGAAAGTAATGAAAAAGAAATGATTGTAATGCAAAAAGCTGAGTTCTACTTTCAAGAAAAACTTGAAGCACATATTTTATTAATTCCTAAACCAAAATTCATGAATGGATTATTTAGTTCTCAATTAGTTGAAAATGAACATGGGAAATTCTATTGGTTTTTAGAAAGAGGAAAATCAGAACCAAGAAAATTATTTCTTTTTGAGATGTTTGATGTTGAAGATTATAGGGAGGAGAGAGAATGATTGAACAAGATTTAATTCAAAAACAAAAAGAGCAACAAAGAATTGAAGATAACTATTGGGGAAAGGGAAGTGAACCAATAGAAAAATTAAATGAGGTGGAGAATGGCAAACAAAGTTAGCAATAAACTTGAAGGAACTTTGCATCCAACAACAGGGAAGCTGATTGATATAAAACAATCTCCTCTTGAAGAGGTTTACAAAGTTTACAAAAGATATTTTCATGTTGAAGATACAAAAAGAATTGATATTGTTTTAGCTGCTGCATTATCACAAAAACTTCCTGGAATTCCTATTTGGTTAATTCTTGTTGGACCTAGTGGAGATATGAAAAGTGTTCAATTAAATTCTTTAGATACTCCTGACACTTTTGTTATGCACAACTTAACTTCTAAAACTTTAGTTAATGGATATAAAAATAAAGTAAAATATCCTGACTTAGCTCCAGAGTTAGATAATAAGATTGTTATTATTCCTGATATGGCACAGATATTAAAACTTCCTCCTGCAGAAAAGGGAGAACTATGGGGGCAGTTAAGAGATTTATATGATGGACTTGCAGGAAAAATGAGTGGTATGGGGAGTAGAGCAAGTTATAAGGATTTAAAGATTACATTACTTGCAGGATCAACTCCTGCAATTGATGGGCAGATATTAGTTCATCAAGATTTAGGAACTAGGGAATTAATTTATAGAACTAAAGGAAGTAAATTAAAAAAAGATGTAATGAAAAAATGTTTTGATAATGAAGAACTTGAAGAAATGATTGGGAAAGAATTGAAAGAGAAAACAAGTAATTTTTTAAAGGAAGTTTATATTGTCCGAGATATTATTCCTGAGAAATATATTAATAAGTTAATGGATATTTCTACTTACATAACATTTATGAGAGCGTCTGCTGAGTTTGATTATAATAATGATTTAAGGAATATTGTTTATCCTGAAGAACCAACAAGGATTGCTAAACAATTAAAGAGATTATATATTTGTTTAATGAATCTTAGTAATGATTATCCTGAAGAAAGGGCATTTGAAATATTATGGCAGGTTGCTAGAAGTTCTGCATTTCCTTTAAGAATTAAGATATTTGAATATATGATAGCAAATCCTACAATGGAACACTCAACTACTCAATTAAGTGAATTACTACATATTGGAAGATCAACTGTTAAAAGAGAGTGTAGTGTTATGTGGAATATTGGATTAGTTAGTTGTAGAAAGGAACAAATTAACTCTTTTAATCCTGATAGAACTTATGATTATTGGAAAATGAATGAAAATCATGAATTTATTAAAATAATATTGGGGGAAATGTCTGAAAATGAAACCCCCCACTAATATATATATAGTATCTATAAAAATATAAATCTATTTACTATATCTATGGGGGGTATTGAAAGGTAGTGAAAAAATGCCACTAAAAACTAAAATTTGTTTAAAATGTTGGGCTTCGTTCGTCCCCTCAAAACCAAATCAAGTATATTGTGAGGTTTGCAGATCTAAGTTCACCAACATAGCTGAGAAGCCCACATCCAAGCCACAATCAAGGAAAAATGGAAAACAATAACAATACACATACAAAAGAAAAAACAGTATTTGCTGTGAGTGTAAAAACAAAACACTTTCTAGCAGATTTCTTTCAATGGTTTAAAAATCTAATTGGAATGAATTTAACTGCTTATGAAGAAATGATAGAAGATTCTGTAGAAGAAGCTATGTATAAATTACTAAAGAAATATCCAGATGCTTATGATCTAAGAATAACAACTTCTCAAACTGCAATGGGTGCTTCTGAAATTATTGTTTATGGGAAGGTGAAAGTAAATGAGTGAACTAGCAGATTTAATCTATAATTTTATAATGGAAGGACTAAGAAGATATGGATTTGTAGTTTGGTGTTTAGCATTATTAGGATTAGTTTCAATAGTTTCTGCTATAGGAAATAAAGCATTTACTGCCTTGAAATATATATTTATGATTTTTATAGCAATTCCTTCTATTTTTGTTGTGGGATTAATAAATAAATCAAATAGAAAAGAAAGATTAAAAGAACTAGGAGAAATGAAAGCACATTTAAAACAAAATCCTGAGAAGTGGAAAAGAATGTTGTATTATTTTTTATGGTGTGCATTTGTTTTATTTATAGTAATAATTTTATATATTGTAGCAAAGAATTTTATATTCCCATTTGCATATTTAAATGAATTTTCAAAACAAGCACTACAAAATTCAACTAATTTAACAAAATGAAAAACTCACACCTCACTACTAAATCATACTCAACCATAGGTTGAGGATAATTCTGAAGTCTTTGTGACTCCATTTTTATCTCTTTTTTCCTGGTAGAGTTTCCATTGGTTAAGCTATTAAAGTGGCTTGTAAAACTCTACTAGGTTTTAAATAAAGTATACTCTCTATCACCATAAAGTTTATAAACCATTATATTCTTATATTATTAAATAATAATGGTTATACAAATACAAATTAGTGATGAAATTTGGAATTATCTTAATAAAGAAAAATTAAGAGGAGAAACATTTGATGAGGTTTTAAGGAAAAAATTAAAACTTAAAGTTGAGGAGAAAGAAAAATGAACACAATTGAAATTGGAACTAGATTTGAAAAAGAAGCATACAAATATTTGAAAGATAAGTTTAATAATGTTTTATGGGTATCTAAACAATATTCTCATTCTTCTTTTGATTTTATAGTTTTTGGAAACAATAAGTTTTATTTTGGTGATGCAAAATTTGTAAGTGGAAAATGGATTTGTTTAAATAAACATCAATCAAAATTAGATTTTTTGATAGTCAATAGAGATAATAAAATAGAATTAATATGGAAAAAAGATTTTAAGAAAAAGAAGATTGCTGTTGGAATTAAAAATTACAAAGGAGAAATTTTAAATGAATATGGTTTAACAAAAAAACAAACAGCAGATTTTCTCTGGGAACAAACAGAAATAATATGGAGAAAGAAAAGAATTACATTAGGAGAAGCAATTGCAGAATTGATAAATCAAAAAGAAGAATTACTGAAAAAATATGCGAATGAGTTAAATAAAAAGGAGGTGCTATCAAATGATACACAAAATCAAAATGCTTTGGAGAAGATGGATACTAAGAAAGTATCTTGATTTAGGAGCTGTTAGGATTCATTGAATCCTAACTTATATTCAAAATGGTTCAAAATAAATTAAAAAGACTAGGAAATACTGATAGAGTAGGAAAAACTGATAGTTTAGGAAATACTGATAGTTTAGGAAATACTGATAGTTTAGGAAATACTGATAGAGTAGGAAAAACTGATAGTTTAGGAAATACTGATAGTTTAGGAAATACTGATAGAGTAGGAAAAACTGATAGTTTAGGAAGTTTAGATTTAGTATTTCATAGAATCAGGGGAAGAAGAGAATTTTTTGATTATGTTTTAGATTATATAAAAAAGAATGAAGAAGTTGATTTAATAAAATTAGAAGCATATTTTCAATATACAACAGGAGCAACTTCACAATCAATACATCAAGCATTAGCAGTTTTAGAAAATATAGGATTAATTGAAAGCAAAGAAATAAATCAAGGAACTGCATTAGTAGAAATAATTTATAAATCAAAATGATAACACTTTCACAATTCATGGAAGAATGTAGAAAATTAGTAATGCAAGGCAAAGAAGTTTATATCAAAGGACATTGTGATGGAACTTGGAGATTAGTAGTTCAAGATAAGTATATAAAATTTGGTGATACTAATGGGAACAGAACGTAAACAAACAACAACATTATTTTTGTTATATTTAAATCATGCGAAAATAAATCAGGGAGGTAAAATAAAATGTCAAGTTTAAAAGAAACAGCAAAGGAATATACACCGAAGCTAACTCTAAACATTGCAGATTTAGACAAGGTTGATATATCCTTTCCTATGGAAGAGAGAACTGGAACTGATAACAATGGAAAATCATTTGACTATCATGTTATGATTACAAATGAACAAGAATATAGAGTTCCAAATACTGTGCTTGAAGAAATCCAAAAGATTTTAAAATTGAAACCAGAAACAAAGTTTGTTAAAGTTTCAAAGAAAGGTTCTGGATTGAACACTAGTTATTCAGTAGAATTTATTGAATAAAATAAATTTACATTTAAGAGGAGTTTTCCTGGGGGATTGCTCCTCTTTATTTTAAAATCAAAATGGAAAAAGAAATAATATATAATTTAAAAAATAAATATTTAGAAGGAACTTATGAAGGAATGTTTGAAAGTTTAAAACATAATATATTATTAATGTTAAATCAAATTGAAGGAAATGCAGAATATTCTAAATTAGATATAAATGTATATTTGGAAGTAATAGAAAAAAGAATTAAGGAAATTAGATTAAAACAAAGGAAAGAATAAAAATGAATTATACATTGTCATTAATGAAAGGAATTGGAATAGCAACTATTGTTAGTGCTGTAATGTCTGAAAGTAATGTAGGAAAAATAGTATCATTGATGGTTGGGATTTTAGTTTATTCAGTATATAATTGGGGAGAAAAAGCTGAATTAGAAGATAAACTCAAGGAGGCAAAAGATAAATGATAAAGAATAAATATTGGAATAGCAAAGGGAAATATCAAAAAGAATATGATAAACTATGGAAATCAGTTCCAGATTCAGGAGAATGTGAAGATGAAGATTTAGAAATTTTAAGGATAAATTCTAAATTATATTATGATTATTATAATAATGGTTTTTGTAATCTTTATGATTGTTTTAAAAGAGAATTAGAGACTTTTTTAGATTTCATTGAGATTTGGAAAGAAGGAAGAAAGTTAAAAGAATTAATAGAAGAAAATACTTCAACCACTGAATATTGTGATTGTTGTGAAAATGAAGAAGAGGAAGAAGTTGAACCCTATTTTACTTATCGTAGCATGACAGATAAGGAAAAAGAAGAATTTGAAGATATTTTAGAAAAAGTAACTGATAAGGTGATAGTAAAAGTAAATAAAATATTTAACACAAAAAATGAAAAGTAAAAGAATAAATCATAATCAGCAACCAGAAGTAAATAGCCTGTCATGGTGGGGGAGAAATGTTCAAAACTTGTTAGATTTTCAGGCATGAAAACCTGCAACGAGAGTTGATAATAAGTGGCATGATTATCACAAAATCCCCCTGCTGATATAATAAACATTGTAAAAGAATAAAATGACTAACAAAATACCTATAAAATATATTATTGAACTTGGATTAATAAGAAAGCGAAATAAATGTGCAAAATGTAATAATGAAATGGATGTTCCAAATTATAATATTCAATTATGTAAATCTTGTAGGGAAATAGAATTAGATAAATATTTAAAGGAAAGATGTTAAGGTAAAATGAAAAATGTAATAAATTAGAATTAACAAGTTCAGAAGTAACAGAGAATGATTATGAGAATTTAGAATGAAAACAAAACATTTATTAAGTGTATATTAAATTATACACTTTCATACTCATAGTGTATATTAAATTATACACTTTCATGCTCTTCGGGGAGTGAAGTCTCACCAACCCAGTAAAAGGTGAGAATATAGGCTGGGAAGATGTGGGGAAGAATCCTTGAGAAAAAGGTGTCGGTGTCTGTTGCACAACTGTTGCACAACCCACATCATCATACTCATGGGGGAGTTGTGAAGTGCACTGAAACTGACTTTCAGAACCTACTCCCCTGTGTCATAATTAGGAGAACAAAAACATGAAAACAATAAAAGAATTAGTTAAGGATG
>Ga0210003_1002092_pt1 | contig 17091 bp, 34 predicted proteins | sample LantaG_FD_182804 | JGI IMG/M metagenome (GOLD analysis project Ga0210003, IMG submission 182804) | Deep subsurface microbial communities from Baltic Sea to uncover new lineages of life (NeLLi) - Landsort_02402 metaG (SPAdes) (version 2) | ecosystem: Environmental > Aquatic > Marine > Oceanic >...
AATAATAATAACATTACTTTTTATTTTTGCATCCTTTATGTTTAATGGAGATTTAGATATTCCCAGCAGACCATTTAATAGATGGTGGTTATTTAAGATGATTTGGATTCCGTATCAGGTTATGTTCACACACAGGAGTATATTCACACATGGCTTAATTATTGGGACTATTGTTAGGATTTTATATTTAGGTATTATTCCTTTTTCTTATTTATTATTTAAGGGAAATTTAGAGGTGTTGCTCACCATTGATATTAAATTAATAATTTCAATTTTAGTTGGATTAGAATTAGGTTCGGCAATACACACTGTTTCAGACTACTTATTCTAATGAAATTTAGAATAATTTAGAAAAATTAAGGATTTATCTTTAATTTAAATGTAAAATTGACTGTAATTTCAACTGTAACTCTTTTTTCTTCTTCACACCACATATAACCAAGACCAGTTTTTATACTAACGTTATTTTCACAGTGTTTTAAACCTAACATCACAACATTCATAGGCATTGTTATTGTTTCTGTTCGATAACCTGCTGAAGCTACTCCAAATGAAGCGTAGAAGCTAGGTTCATTCCACATATGACTATATATTGTAAATGCGCTTGAGAATGAAGTTACATTTTTATTAGAAATTGGCATTGTTGTTGGAAAAAATCCAGCACTAAATGCAAAACGTGAGTATTGATATTCAGCACCTATTAAACCATTAATCCAAGAATGTCCTGTATGAATACCAATTGAACTATTTTTTTGTGAATACCCAATAACAGATAATAGGATTAATAATAAAACCAATAACTTCTTTTTCATATTGTTTAATTTAAATTGTTATATTTATTTTCTTTTTACCAACGACAATAATTTTAACAATTCCCATTCTTCCAATATCTTTTTCGTTATAATAAATAATTTCCCAACCTTCGGTAGTTATATCATCTAAGAATGTTTGAATTTCATTTTCATCAGTAATTTCTTTAGTAAATCTTTTATATTTTTCCATGATAAAATTATGTCAATTATAAATAGAAAATTTTTTATAAAAATCTATGAACAAAATTACTATCTCTATTAAAGTCAGAATTTGAGATTATATCTTTACAATATATTTCATATTCACTTTTCCAAAATTCAATGAACTTATCAATAGTTTCACCAATATCTTCTTCTGAAATAATTAAATCATTAATATATTTATTGATAATAACAATTGATGCCCACGCTTTCCAGTCTTGAGATAGGTCGTTATAGTTTTCGTTTAGATGTTTGACTGTAAGACTAAGAATATAAGCAAGATATGGAATATCCCTTTCTCGTTTAATTATTAATAAGATTGGAGTAAATTTATTTATTAATTCTTGTATTGAATTGATATTGTTTTTAATAAGATCATCTACTTTACTTTTTAATTCAACCATATATGTGTTTTGTAAAAAAGTAGTGTGTGTTTTTCTTAAAGAAATGAATGAAGTAATGAGTTTTAAGTCTTAATATTTAAATCTTTATAGAATGAATAACAGGATTTTTGAACATTCAAATCTCTATCATTTTGTCAGAACCGTTTTTGTCATTATTTCTAAATTACTCAACGACACACTACGATACAATTATTCTTTTTTATTGCAATCACAAGTTTCATTTTGACAATTACAATTTTCATCCCAAGGGATTTCCGTTAAGAAATTATATTCGTCAATTTCATCTTGAATTGCGTCCACTTTTTTCTGAAAATCTTTAACGATTTTATTTCGTTCCTTCTCATCGACTTGAACATTATAGTTTTGAACTTTTTCACCATAAGTACTTAATTGAGTACCCTCAACAACACTCACGTCTTTCCAGAAAGAGATTAGTGCTTTATATTCACCAAGCACATATATTTTCGCTTGAATTTCTTTATTAGCTTCGTTTATAACGAACTTCAAACCAGTAAGTTCATCAATTTTTTTAAGGAGTATATCATAATTTTCACGAACATTGAATTTTTCCCCATTCTTAGAACCTTCAAGGTATGAATTTTTGGCTCTTATTTCATTTTTTAAATTAGTGATTTCACCAATTAAATTTTTCTTTAATTTTAATGCTTTATATAGTTTCATCTTTTATATTATTTATATTGCAATATTAGTAATAATTTATATTAAATACAAGGGTTTCAAATAATAGATTTAATTCTAAAATCAACTGACCAACCTTCGGGCATAAATTTAGGTTTCATAGTTTCAATAAAATGTCTTCTCCATAACTTTACAAAGTCCATTATTTTTTTCTCTGTATCGAGTTTTTTCATTATATGGTATCCATGATCGTAAACATAACGATTATTTTGTTTAAATTCGTGTAATTCATTCACATGTTTTTGTTTTAATATGAGATATAATTTATATAGTTGAATATAATTATAATTGGAAATAATTTCAAAATCAATACCAGTGGTTTCAGCGATTTCATGAAGTTTTTCAATTTTCATTTCACGACTTACTTTTCCATATGTTTTGAATATAAAGTGTAGTTTATTCAATAGGATTGCATTATCTTTTCCGAATTCACGTATTTTACTTGTATATTCAGTATTGAGTTCGTTAATTGTTTTTACATTATATTTTTTAGCAATTACATCTTTATATTCTGTAGCAATTATTTCGTATTGTGAATGTTTTTTGTAGTTAATTAAAACTACGTCATGATGATTTTTCGATTTATATTTTTCTGGAAAAAATGCTCTATAGCAATAAGGAACAATATGGTGTCGCTGTAAGTCATCAGCGACACCAGTTACCACGCATATTGTTTTACGGACAGTTTTACCAAAAACTTCATCACTTTTAAATCCACCGCCTTTAGGTTCGAAGTTTAACATAATTTTACCATCACTCATACGTTCAGCTAAATCTCTCTCAAGATACCAAGTGGCTTTCTTTTCACCACAAGTAAACATATGAGTACCATTAGGATGATAAACTTCCCAACTCTCTGAATTAAGATTTTTACTTCCTAATTTCAATATATTATTTCGTGCATGATTTTTACTTAATTCACTCATTATTATATATACTCATAAATCTATTATGAATAGTATCATAACTCGAATTAAGAATAAATTCGTCATACTCTTCACCTAAATCTGATTTAAATTTATCCATTGCATTTCCCAATTCTTTTCCTTTAAGATTAGGAAGCCAAGACATAACAATATCACCGTTGAATTTCTGTGAAAGAATTTTATTTTGTTTATCTTTCTTTTCTAACTCACCTAATTTTTCCATAAGTTTAGCTTCAGGAAAATAATCTTCAATATTCAACAAATAATCTGATTTATTTTTACTGAAATTATATTTGGTGTTGATATTATTATCCTTCAAATATTTTAGAAAAATGTGATATGACCCACGTTTACGATTTCTCTTCTTGTCAATCGCTTTAAGATTCTCCATTTGGAAAATTTCTGTATCGAAATATTTACAATTGATAGCAAACTTTAGAATTTCTTCCAAAGTTTCAAATCCTTGAAGAAATCTCTCATAATTATAATCAGCAAATTCGAAAATCTTTTTAGGGTCAGTACTTATCAGAATGTTTTGTGAATTCCTACCGTTGAAATTTCTGAATTTATAAAACAAACCATCCCATCCATATGACAATCCAAACTTATGGAATGTTTTACCCATAATATTTCCTAATGGGTCATAAGAATAATAAGTATTAGATGTTTCCCATTTAGATTCATGAATAATTATAAAATCAATTTGAAAGTTTTTATAATCAAATGAATGTACATTACTATTAGAATTAATGGCTCTTGGTTTAAATGTGTGAGTAATATACTCTCTCCAATTAACATTACCATTACCATCAATCCTAATCAACAAATCCAAATCACCATGATCTGCTTTTGTATGATAACATTTAACGATTTCAGTTGAATATAATGGGAATTCAAGACTAAGAATAAGTTGAATCTCTTTTCCTATTCTCAAAAACTCATCAGTATTTTTTCTCTCGGTTGTTACGCCGTATTTATTTAATGCTTTTCCACCCATTTTGTTTTCTTTTTACAATTATACGAAAACTAAATGGATTTGTTACACTTTTTTAGAAGAAATATTAAAAGAAATATTATCGTCAGTTGTTTCGAAATCTGAAAATTCCCAATTTTCGGTTTCTTCTATCTCATCAAGATATTCTTGTAATTTTTCTAAATCTTCTTGATATGCTTCTTGTAACAATTCTTCATTGCTTGCTGCTTCAAAATTCAAAAAATTATCCTCGTCTTCAATTATCACCTCACCATCAATTTCATCATTAAGATAATATGACCAAACAATTGTATTTTTCTCTAATGTGAATTCACCATTTAGTTCTTCAGGGTGAAATTCTTCTTCTATATTTTCAAATAATTCGTTAATATACATATATTTATTTTTTTATATTATAATTTTTCTACCATAAATAGAGGGGAATTATTGAAAAGACTAATTTTGTTAAATTTCAATAATAATTGGGTCGTTTACGCACATATAATCACCATCAAGATTACTTGCATTAATAAATGTAATATCATCAATAATATTTATACCATAACCTTCGTGGATATGACCAAAACAATGGATTTTTGGTTTGATTCTTTCCACAATCTCTTTATATAATGACGGTGAACCATGATGTTCTTTAGCTCTTGGAACGTAATCGCCAATACTATATGGTGGACTATGAGTAATTACTACATCGGTATCATCGGGAATTGCTGCCCAATGTTGTGCAAGTTTTGCTTCATCACGATTAAATGCCCAGTTACAGAAATGTTTTTGAACTGGACTACCATAAAATTTAATATTATCGATAATAACTTCTTCATCTTCGAGATAAATAACATTATCTGGGACAACTTCTCTTGCTCTAAGATTTGCTCTTTCGAATAACCAATCATGGTTTCCAGCAATAAGAATTTTATGTTTAAATTGTTCCAATTTGCTATACCAATCCATAAATTCTTGAATTGCTACTATACCACCATTACCACTTATATCACCACAATGAATAATAACATCAGCTTCAAGTGATTTTAAACTCAAAAACTTGTGCTTTGTATGTGTATCAGATATTATTATAATTTTCATTTATTTACGTATGTTACATTATATAATTCAGAATATGTTGAGTTTTTTTCTGGAACACCAACATCATATTCATTTCTATCAATATTATCAATAAAATCCTTCTTAGCACCAATTAAATGAAATGTTGTATCATTAGATTCAAGATTAATAATAGCAATTAATCTAAAATATTCACATTTTCCTCCTAATTTAAATGTTTTGTTTTTTGATTTATCTATTTGAAAATATAAATCTTTTGTTATTTCAGATTTATTCATTTCCAACATTTCTTTCAAGATATCATTATTATCATTATTACCATATTCAATAATTAATTTATGTTGTTTGTCGTCATAATTTTTTAAATCATTAAAATATAGTAAACCATCATCATAAACTTTTTCAAATTTTCTATCAATAATATTAGAACGATTATCCATTTCCTTTTTAATATTACTAATCTCTATTCTATTATTATCAATTTTCCCATCAATCTCATTAACTTTATTATAATATGAAGACTTAAATCCACCAAACATAAACGCTAGAATAATTAAACTTGTTGCAACACTTACTACCCATCCAATAACTAATTTAAATTTATTTGGTTTTATATTAATATTATTAATTATATCAACTAAAATATTTCCCATTATTATCCTTATTATATTCTATTATTTTACCTCTATAATAAATACTATATAATAGGTAATAGCTAGTTAAATAACGATAATAACGACAATAATACTTTATAATAAATCACTCAAAGAGTTAAGTCTCATATTACCAACATCATATTTCATATTCCAAGGTGCAGTAAATAAATAACAAAAAATCCCAGCATTATTTAACTCAATAAAATTTTCATAATGGTCATCAATAAATATTTCAACATTATATTCTTTAGCAGCAGCTATTTTATTTTTATTAATACCTACAGTTATTACTGGTTTTATGGGAAATCCATGAGAACTAAGCCACTTTTCAGTAATATTATTATTAACGGGTCTTGCAGTAATATAACAGCATGGTTCGAATGTTAACTCTTCTGGTTTAATCAATGGTTCAATATTACTATAGAAATCATCTAACGTATTAGTTGCTTTCATTAGCTTAAATCTCTCCCCAATTTTATCATCTAAAAACCAAGTATTTGGTCTTGGGTTAACTTCAGGATATAACTTATGCCATGCCATAGAAAAATCAGCAAGCACACCATCAATATCTAATCCAATATTATGGTTAATTGTTCTATTCATCAGAAACTTAATTTAATAAAAATTTACAGATTTTTTTAACTTTTGATTTCACCAATTCCAAATCACCTGTCGGTATAATAATATCACTTGATTTAAATAAATTAATATTAAACGAATCTTTCAATTCTAATGGTTTGTTTTCATCATAAACACCAATAATCATATCAAAAATTTCATCATCGATACATTTTTGAATTTCATCTTGACTTCGCATCCCAACATACATGTCATTATGTTTTAATATTTCCTTTGCTAATCTTGCTTTATCAGGTATATTATATTCACAAATCAAATCATGCCATTCTGCACGATGAAGCATACGGTCTTCAAAACATTCAGTAAATGATGTATAACCATATTTACCTTTTAATTCGTCATAAATAAAAATTTCTGCTGCCATTTCTGATGAACTTTTAAATGACATTCCAGTAAATTCCTCAATCATTTCTGCAACAGTATCTTTACCATGTCGCATATGACCAATAATTAATAATTTGTAATTCTTTTTCATTTTTTTATTTTTAATTATTTCTTTTTATATATCCAAATAGGTTCTCCATATATACCAATTGTCCCAAATGATTTACTCATTGGTCTTTTAGGCATTCTTAATCCAATAGCACCATAATATTCAAATTGACCAGTGCTTGCAATATAATCATTCATACCATCACAAATCTGATAATGTTTTTTTCTGGTATAGATGTCACTGATATTAATAATGAGATGTCCACCAGATTTAAGATTTTTAGTTCTGAGTTCAATAGTTTTAAATAAGAAGTCTTTCATCCAAGAATCAAAACCTTTATATTTTTTATATGATTGTAAATCACTTTGATTATATTTTTCTTTATCAAAATACGGTGGTGATGTAAATATTAAATCAAATTCATCATGATCATAAATTTGAGGGTCTTCAGCACAATGTGGTTTAATAGAGAACTTCTTTGGTTTTCCAATTGTGTTATAAAATTTAATTTGATTAATATATCCTTCAAATAAATTAATGTTTGGGTCGTACCCTACATATTTTTTTACAGATTTAGCTGTATGTGCTCCAAGTATTCTATCACCCCAACCCATACTGAAATCTAATACTGTTTCTGCTTTTAATAAATCGTAAATATATTTTGCTGCACTTGGTCTGAATTGTGCTGCTATATATTTTCTAAGAGAAATAATATTTCGTAATACTTGTGGATTAATTTCTTTTACTTTAAGACTAAAAAGTGCTTTAAATAGTGTTAAACGAAACTTCTCATTTTCCCATGTTTTTTGTGGAGACGGATATCCAGTTGCATCACATTTCCAACGTTCGACTTGGTGAAAATAATCGCTGGCTTTATTGCCGACATTTGATATTCCAATATATTGTTCAGAAAAAGGGTTTTTATAATCAAACTTACTACCCCATTTACCAACATGATCTAACTTATCTGTATCTAAATTTTCTAATGCAAAATAATCTTCTTTAGCATCATCCAAAGTGATTTCACGATATGGTAATTTAATGTCAAACTCCACAATTGCGTCAGAAAGTTGTTGAATTATATGTTCTTGACTATAACTTTCCATCATTATACCCCAATCATTTTCATTCAGATATATTTCATTATTTTTAATGAATGATTCAAATATATTAATCATATTTTTTTATTTTTCTTATGGTTATGGTGTGTCCAAACATTTTTAAAATCTCTAATAAACTATTTAAATTAACATTAGATTTTCCTTGTTCAATTTTCCGTAAAACTGTAAGTGCAATACCAATTTTATTTGCAAAAACTTTTTGAGTAAGTCCAAGTATTTTTCTTCTTTCAATGATAAATCGACCAATCTCCAAATAACCATCAGTATTATCATCATTAATCAATTCATCTAAATCAGGTCGTATTGTTGGTGGTATGACTAAATTTTCGTTTAAAAGAACGTCTCCATCATCAATGGATTTACTTATCCAAAATCTCTCACGAATATCAATATCTGATGAATCATTAACATACTCTAAAATTTCAATTATTGGTTTATGATTTAATTCATTCAAGTCACTAACCCATTCTCTTATTTTTTCTGAATGTGATTTAGATAAATGTTGCATTGGTCTTCTCATTCCTTGAGTTGATTTCCCAATATAATGAATACTATTTCTCACAGGACATTTCAACGCATAGATTAACCTTACCATTATTCAAACACTTTCACATTAAAAATTTCTTCAAGTTCATTATATGGTGCTTCATATGTTTGGTTTTCAGTTTTAGTTTCTTCATGGATAGAATAAACTTCAAGTTCTTCAATTGCCATTTGATAATCTTCGATTGATTGGAGTTTTTCTTCTTTACTTTTTTTTCTTATTGAGGTTACGTATGTAAATATTGCACGTAAATGACCCGGTTTCAGATCAGGGTGTGAAACAATTCTCAATGAACCAAGTGGTCTTTCAGTTTCATTTTCTTTAAGCACCCAACGTGCATCTACTCGACTTTCAGTTAGGAATCCACTGAGTCTATCCCAATAACTATTATTTAAATCAATACTCATTTAAGTAAGTCTTCAGGAATTATTCTTTCAGGACAACCATGCAACTCTAAACATCTAATTGCTAATGCACCAATTTTACGTACATGAGCAAGTGCTTCTTCATCATTAAGACAATATACTTCATTTTTACCACTATTAAGATGATATTCCATATAAGTTATCCATTCTGCTATTGATTTCTCATCATCAGGTGTTCCGTTTGCATCTCTACGTGGAGACCAACGTAGGTCTTGATAATCTCTTTCAACATCAAGACGTTTATATACTTCTTTTCTATCCATAGTTTTCTTAATTGTCAAATCTTTTGCTTTCATAAATTTTTCAGCAACACTTCGAACATATTCATCAATTTTATCTTCGGGTATACTCTCAACATCAATTTTAAAAATCTTTTTTTCCATTATCGATTTCCTCTACGACTTGCTTTAGTTAATTTATTTTTATTCTTACGTTTTTTTCGATAAGTGTTACCATATTTGTTAACAGTAAGATTATTTTGAATTTCTTTATTTTTCACAGTTCGTTTAGTACCAATCTGACTTGTTATTGTACTTGTTCCAACAGTTTTATTTCCATATTTAGTTGGGTGAAAATTTTTATGAGAAGCCTTAATTTGTTGAACAAGAACATCATGCTTTTCATTATCAGTAAGTTCTCTTTTTTCAACAACATTAGTTTCGGGATTCAAAATTTGGAAAATTTCGATTTTCTTACCATCTTCATCTAGTTTTTCTTCCTCACCTTCTTCACTTTCAATTGATTTAATATAAAGTGTTGGTGAAATTTTAACATAATTTTTTTTATTTAAGTCTTCAATATCTTGAATTTCTTTTTCAATTTTTTGTAATTCTTCAACACTAATTTCTGGTTTAGTTGATAGTGATGGAACTTGTAGTTCTTCAGGGGTTAAATCTTTTTCTTCCATATTTTTATATTGTTATAATAATATTATTTTTCGTAAAACTACATAATATTTAAGTAACATGCAAGAAAAAATGAAAAAAGGGGAATGATAATTCACTCCCCTAATATTGTTTACTCAACTTCTTCGATTTCAACTTCTACAAGTATTTCATACTTCATTAATATTCTATCAATAGTATTTTGAAAGTCATGAAGTGGGTGAGTTAGTTGTGGGTAATGATTTTCAATTTCCGAAAATTTCTTACCTCTAGCTAACCCATATGCTGCATACATCATACGAAGGTCTTCACGATTACTCATATGTTTAAATGTTGCATCATTTGCTGAAATTTTTCTTTCACCAACTAATTTTTCTGTTTTTCTTTGATTTCTATAAAATTTTTGTAAATCAACCATTGTTTTAATGTCGGTTTTCATTTTTCTAACATCTGTTTTTATTAAAGTTTCCATAATATTTTTAATTAAGTTTATAATTATTTTATTGTATATCGCAATATGTAATATACATTTTGTTAAACTTGAGATCACAATTTGCGATGTCAAGTTTGCGATTCGTAGATTACGAATCTACTGAATAATTTAATATTATGGGGGTCTGTTTTGTATCTATGTATCTTTCATAATTATTCAAATTTAATTCGTTCTAATATTTGTCTTGATAATTCTTGACCAATTTCACGTTTTAAAGTTTTCGAACCAAAATATCTATCGTCAGTTATTACTCGTTCAATTACATTATGTACGTCGAAACTTTTAAATTCATTATTCACAAGCGAATTTGCTTGTTTTTCCACAGCATTTTCAATCCACTCACGGATATCTTCTTTAGTTATCCCAAGTTCATTATGCATGTAATTTTTAAACATTTTCCATTTATCGTCTTTCATGATTTTAATTTTTAAGTGCTAAGTCTAATTTATTCGTAATTTTTCTAATTTCAGGAGTACCATAATAGCAAATACTGGTCAATTGATTATCAATGTCTGGCTCATGAAAAGCCACAACAGTTGCACCATTGTCCAATAATTTATAATATAATCTCTTGAGTTTTTCTTCATTGTCCACAGAAAGTGAAACAATGTATTCGGATTTTTCAATCCACTCCCGATGGAGTTCGGGATGATGATAAGCAAATCTACTACTGCTATGAATAGTTTGTGTTAATTGATAACCTGCATCGAGGTCATTTCTTGTTACTGTTACTAATTTAATCTACTTCATAATTTTTAATTTAATTGTCAATACTCTTGGATATATAAATACTTTACTTTTAATTATTATACGACAAAGATATAAAAATGTTACAAAAAAACTAATCTTTTTTTAAATAATTTATTTGAGAGCATACTCGGATTCGAACCGAGGAAGAATCTTTTAGAGAGATTTATTTTACCGCTAAATTATATGCTCAATTGATATTTAAAAATATTGTTTTAATATATTAATATCCACCCCAAACATATCGGGTTTAAATTCGCCCATGAGATAATGATTCCATTCTGTTTCAAATAATTGTCTTTTATCTTCAGGGACATCATACTTTATTTCTTCCCATGTCAACCTTGCTTTGTGTTGATTGGAGTCTCTTCTACAGAAGACGTTATTCGTAAAATCAATAAACTTATCTTTATTCATCCTCTAATTTAAATATATATTTTCTATTAGATTTTCCTTTAAACGCATCATCAACTCTTTTTTTATTTAGTTTTGTTAAACAAAAATATACGGGAAATTCATTTATTCTATTTTCCATTATTCATCATTTAATTTAAATATATATTTTCTAATTATTGCATAATTTGTAAAACATAAACACATTATTTTGAATTCCTTACCTTCTTTTGCTACTTGATAAATATACTTCTCACCCTTTTTTATTACTTTTTGAAGTTCTCTGGTATTAATTTTCCATTCTTTTCGTTCTTCTATGGTTGTGTTATCCAGAATATAAACAAACCCATCACAAGTTCGATCAATTTTCGAAACAGGATAGGTTCTTTTTAGTAATTCAAAATCTTTCATCTAGTTCATTGAAATATCATAGTTATCCAATTCACCATAATTATGGTCAAGTGAATATATTACAAGTTCATCTAATTTTTCTCCGAGTTCCCACTGATCTTTCCCATTGGCTTTTATATAACCATCATTTACTTTAATCTCACTAAAGACAAATGGATTACCGTCAACATCTGTTTTTCTTTTAATTGTACCGTGGAAACATCTATCAAAACCCTTATTTCCAATACCATATTTTGCCATAAATATTTCGGTAATTTCTATATTTAATTTTTTTTTCATAACATAATTTTATTACTTATACGAAAATTATTTAAAAATGTTACAATTTTAATAAATTAGTTTTGGTTCAGTTAATTCATTTGCGATTAGGATTTCAATATCATCTATGTCTTCAATAATATTAGTTTGACAATAAAAACAAACATATCCGTACTTTACTTTAATTTGATGGATTTCAAGTTTAGGGTCATTTTTTATTAAAACATCTAATATTTTTTCAATAATATCACACCATTCAGGCACAATTGGGTCACCTAATGAAAAACCATACCAACCTTCAGGTATATGATTATCATATTTATTAAAAAAATAAATATCATCCTTTTCGGAATCAAAATCTTTTACATTAGGATAATCTTTCTGATATTGATATACATTAATATATTTATCAGGAAGTTTAATCGGTTTTAAATTATAACTATCTATAATTTTTTTTACTTCTGGTAATAATTTCATTGTATTGGAATTTTTTTTCTTTTTAATAAAATAATGCTTTCATAATCATCATTAAATTTCTTTGGTCTAATTTCTTCGTAGCTAATAATTTCCCAATTATCTGCTCCCAGTCCATTAAGTTCATTAAGTAAATCTTTAATTAATTTAAACTTAATAACTATTCTATTATATTCCCACATATCTATATTTTAATATAAATACTCGGAAATTATGGCGGAAAGTGAGGGATTCGAACCCTCGGTACACAGTTAAGGTACAATAGATTAGCAGTCTATCCCAATCGACCACTCTGGCAACTTTCCGATTATTCTTTTGGTGGAAATGCTTCTAATATTTCTGGATTCGGATTATATGAACCCCATGTTTCACCACATTCGTCATAATACCATTCAACTAATTCTCTTCTTACAAATCCTTTAACAGCACTACGAATATCACTATAGTCACTATCATTCATTGCTCTTAAGATAATTGTTTCCAATTTCTTAGCAGTAATTTCTGCATTTATTTCACCAAACATTCCCATAATTCAGTTTTCATTATTAATTATTTTATCAGTTTCTTTTTTTCTTTTAGTCTTTGGGATGCATTGAAAAAATCTAACCCTTTAATACCTTTAACTCTAGCTTTAAGAAAAGCACCACCACGACCCCAATGGAGTTTTTTATTAACTTTCCTCATTTTATTTTCACTTGTCATGATTATATTTTTAAAATTTCCATTCGATAAAATGCTCTAATAAGATTCAACATTAAGGATTTAACCTTTTCATATCTTATGTTGAGTTTAATATCATTTTCACTCTTTTCTAATAATAATATCAAATAAAAAACTCGCATACTTTTTTCCATACCATTAAGTGCGTTCATTCTATTCTGAAATTTATGGAAATAAGTGCTAACCTTTTTAACAAGTTTTTCGTCACCAATTTTTTCTAAAGTATCAGCTAAATATTTTCCAGCTTGATTTTCTGGACTACACCATGTTGTTGAATCAACTTTCATTTTTATATAATTTCAAGTTTTGCACCACAGAGTTCTAACACACCTTTTATGTTTTCTGCTTCTTCTCTTTCTATTGATTTTTTTAAATAACAAGGTGCGCTATCAACAATATCTTTACTTTCTTTAAGACCAATCTCAAAAAGTTCTTTGATTGTTTTAAGTACCAATAGTTTATTATTACCAACATCAAGTAATGATAAATCATATTTCACATCAATATTATCTATTGGCATTATCCCAATTGGATATGGATATATACTTGCAAATACCCCATATTTGTTTGCTAGGATATTAACCAATTCATCTGTTTCTGTTGTTGTTAGTTTAGATATTTTATAACCTAAATCATTTATATTTGTTTTCATAATACAATTATACGAAAATTAATTAAATATGTTACAATATTTTAAAAAAATAACGTGAGCGTACCCAGAATCCTGTTTTATTTTCATCATTTACCTATTTGCACCAACCCGACTATAATAGAGTTGCTTTCCCTCTAAGTCTGTTTGGCTTGCACCACTCCGCAGTAAAAACGACTGTTTAGGTCTCCTGCGTCCAGCAACGGTGTCCTGAAGTTCCTCTATGCTGTTTAACCGAAGTTATAATCCCGAAGGTCAGCACAGCGATGAATCCTCTGCGTTATTTTTTTCGTGTGACGGGGTAGATCGTATAACCACACAAATATTTAATATTGAGCAGGTAGAGGGAATCGAACCCTCATGTTCTGATTGGCAACCAGATGCACTAACCGTTGTGCTATACTTGCAAATCGGCAATGCCGTTTTTATTAACATTGCCGTTTATTTTTAAATGTTGGTTTTTTCCAACAATAGATGTTAAAAAACCTATTAATGTTGGAAAAAACCAACATTTTAGTACACCCGAAGGGATTCGAACCCCCACTCTCCTGATTCGTAGTCAGGTGCATTATCCAATTATGCTACAGGTGCATGTTTTATTGAACCTCTAGTGGGACTCGAACCCACAACCAAGACTTTCGAAGAGTCCTACTCTAATCCAATTGAGCTACAGAGGCATGTTTTAGTAATATAAATATGTTGGTGAATTATCTTTTTGTTTCTTATCAATTTTTTTATTAATAAGTTTCCGATGTTTTTTATATTTTCTAATATGTTTATTTATTCTTTTTTCTGCTTTTATATATTCTTTTTTTACATGTGGATAAGCAAAATCATGTCCAGAATTAATTCTGGATGCAGTACAACTAGTAAATATAAATAATACTAATATAGTAATCAATCTTCTCATTATAATTTCTTTTTTGTACTTCCATCGGGAATCGAACCCGAATCTAAAATTTAGGAAGTGTTTATTTTTCAAATGCAATTATAAATTGTTGTAAACACTCTTTACAAATAATCATAACATCTTTATGTAATGTATTAATACAAGCACATTCTTTTTTTTCATCACAAAAATCACATTCAACATTATTATCAATCATAAATAAACCACGTTCAAACATATCAACATTTATGACCTTTTTTTTCATTATTATTTCTTTTCTTCTAAATACTTACACATTAAATCTTTTTTATTTTCACCATACACAATAATAATACAATTACCACATTCATCAATAAATGCATAACCAATAATTTCCTTATTATCAATGATAAGGGGAGTTTCCATTTTTTGTATTGTGTATTTCATTTTATTTTAATGTATTTATTTACTCTTTCGATTCTTCTTTCGAATTCATGAGAACCACCTTTTTCACTAACAATTTCAACTAAACATTTTCTTTTACCAATTGCTGTTAGTAAATATATTTCTCCTGATTGTTGTGATAAAAGTATATCATCGACATTATGTTCACAAATTACTTTCATTTTTTTATATTTTTAGTACGCCCCAAGGGATTCGAACCCCCATAACTTCGCTTTAGAAGAGCGATGCTTATCCATTTAAGCTACGAGCGCATGTATTTCTAACAACGAATATTTCTATTTATTATTACAAATGTAAGAAAAAAGGGATTAATATTACTATTTACCCCTTTTTTATCTTCTTATTTATTTTTTTGATTATTTTGACAATAATTCTTTTACAATATTACTTGCAATTTTACCGTCGATTTGTGCAGCACATTCAAGTTTCTTGATATCACCCATTACTTTCCCCATATCTTTCATTTGAGAATAATTATTCTGTTGAATTATTTGTTCAACATATAATCTTATAATGTTTTCATCAAACATTTTTGGTAAATATTTGTCAAGTATATCTATTTCACCTTGATTTTTAAGTTCTTTGGCGTTTTCAGACATTTTCCTTAATACTTTAAGTGCTTGTTCATCATTAACTTCTTTTCCAACTCTTCCGAATTCTCCTGCAACTACTCTAAGCAATGAAACTGTTTCAGTATCTCTACTTTTCATTGCCATAATCATATCGTCTCTAATTTGTTTTTGTAAACTCATGACATTATTTTTAATTAATTATTAAACTTAAATTTCCTTTTTTAATTATTATACGAAGATAATAAAAAAAGGTTACAATAAAAAGAAGATAGTAGTGAAGGTGGGATTCGAACCCACAACCTCGACGATATAAGCGTCCTGCGCTGACCGTTGCGCCACATCACTAAGTAAAATAAGAGCCGAGTGTCAGATTCGAACTGACGTGTCCTTTCGGAGTTACGTTACAAAGGTAATGCAATCGACCACTATGCGAACTCGGCATGGAGAGGGACAGGTTGTTTATACCTTATAGGACTCCCTCAGACCTTTGTACACGAAGATGGATTTGAACCACCGACCTTCTCGTAGCTTACGCCCGCCGAGATACTCTGACCACTGAGCTATTCGTGAATGTTTGAGCAGTATCACGGATTCGAACCGAGACCTCGACCTTGGAAGGGTTATATGCTGCCGTTAAACACCAATACTGCATTTTTCACGATTTTTCCTGCAAGTTACAGGTGGTCTTTTCATCGTGTGACCTTGGGTGGTGTGGAGATAGGCAGAATCGAACTGCCGTAATATATGTCAAGGTTTTTCAGACCCCCGCTAAACCGTCTCAGCTATATCTCCAAATAATCCCCATTGGGATTTCATACCCAAATCATGTTAAGTACCACGTTTTTCTGAAGTATTACCTTCGAAGATTAAACTATGGGAATTGCTCTTGGTGTAGGATTTGAACCTACGTTGGGACTTACATCACGGCAGGTTAACAGCCTGCTGCCTTCGACCACTTGGCTAACCAAGAATTTTAAAATTAAATTATAGGATTCCTTGTGAGGAAGTTACCCGAACAACTCTTTTCGTTGCCCGACCTATAATTACCACGCACCTTAGAACGCCTACTTCTAAGTACCCCTCTCAGTCGAGGTAATGTATTTCTGGTGGAGACTAACACCTGTGCGACCAGATTTTAATTGTGGAGTAAGTGGGAATCGAACCCACATTTCTTGCTTTTCAGACAAGCACCTTGACCAACTTGGTAATTACTCCAATTGCGCTCGAGAGGGATTTGAACCCAC
>Ga0210003_1002093_pt1 | contig 17087 bp, 14 predicted proteins | sample LantaG_FD_182804 | JGI IMG/M metagenome (GOLD analysis project Ga0210003, IMG submission 182804) | Deep subsurface microbial communities from Baltic Sea to uncover new lineages of life (NeLLi) - Landsort_02402 metaG (SPAdes) (version 2) | ecosystem: Environmental > Aquatic > Marine > Oceanic >...
GGCGTGAGCTTGACGATCACGGGGATCGTGGCCGCCTCCATCACCCAGCCCACGATCGTCTCGGCCACGTCGGGGTTCTGGCCCACCGCCGAACCCATGCCCCGCTCGCACATCCCGTGCGGGCAGCCGAAGTTGAGCTCAATCCCGTCGGCTCCGGCATCGGCCGACCGCTTCACGAACTCGTGCCACCGCTCGCGGGTGTCGACCATCAGCGAGGCGATCACGGCCCGGTCGGGCCAGCTCCGCTTGACCTCGGCGATCTCACGGAAATTGGCCTCGACGGAGCGGTCGCTGATCAGCTCGATGTTGTTGAAGCCGGCCATTCGCTGGCCGCCGATGGTGAGCCCGGAGTAGCGGCTGGCAACATTCACAATCGGCTCGCCGATTGTTTTCCAGACCAGGCCCCCCCAGCCGGCCTCGAAGGCGCGGTGGGCCTGATGGGCGGTGTTCGACGGTGGTCCGCTGGCCACCCAGAACGGATTGGGGCTCTTGATCCCGGCTAGGTCGCAGGAGAGGTTTGCCATGCGGCGGCTCCGATGAGGGTGGTCAGGGCGTGATGCGGAGGCCGAGGGCTGCCTCGAGCTCATGGACGCGGACGGGCGTGTCGAATCCCGAACCGACTGGGCCGCCCGGAACCCCGTGGCGGGAGTGTTGAACGGGGCCGGTGACCGTCGCCGCGGCCAAGTGCCGATGGATTCCGCGGGCGGCTTTCTTCCCCTCGGCCACCGCGTTGACCACCTCGCGTCCGCCGCTCACGCAGTCGCCGCCGGCAAAGACGTTTGGCAGGCTCGTCTGCATCGTGGCGGGGTCGTGGAGCACGCGGCCGCGGCGGTCGAGGGTGAGGCCGGGGAAGACCTCGCTCAAGAGCGGAGTCTGCTTCTCCTGTCCGACCGCCGAGAGCACCATGTCGTAGGGTTCCGTCCATTCGCTGTTTGGGAGGACCACGAGGCGGCCGTCGCAGACCTCCGTGCGGGCCAGTCGCAGGCCCGTGACGTGGCCGTGTTCGCCGAGCACCTCGACGGGCACGGCGTGGAACACAAACCCGGCCCCGTCGGCCTTGGCCAGCTCGTATTCGAAACTGTATGCCGACATGTCGGCCGCGCTGCGGCGGTAGATCACCGTCGCCTTCTCGGCCCCCAGCCGCAAGGCCTGGGTGACCGCGTCGATCGCGGTGTTGCCGCAGCCAAGGACGGCCACCCGGCGGCCCACCGGCACCTCGGCGAGCGGGCGGGTGCGGATCCACTTGATGAAGTGCAGCGCGTCGAGCACCTCGGGGAGATCCTCGCCCGGGATCCCCAGCCGCTGCACGCCCCCCAGGCCGATCCCCAGGAAGATCGCATCGTGTTCCCGTTCGAGATCGGCCAGGGCCAGGTCGCGGCCCACCTCGCAGTCGAAGTGGAAGGCGACACCGAGTCGCTCGATCAGGGCAACCTCGGCCAGGCTGACCTCCGGCCGCATCTTGTAGAAGGCGATCCCGTAGGTGTTGAGACCGCCGCCGCGGGGCTGCCTGTCGAACACACGCACCGCGTAGCCGAGCCGCGCGAGCTCCGCCGCACAGCCGAGGCCGGCGGGGCCAGCGCCAAGCACCGCCACCCGCCGACCGTTCTGCTCGCGCGGGGCCTGGAGCACGTCGATTCCCCGCTCGGTTACGGCGTCGGTGGCGAACCGCTGGAGCCGGCCGATCTCGATCGGCTGCTTCGCCAGGTCGAGCATCACGCAGGCCCCCTCGCAGAGCACCTGCGTGGGGCAGACTCGGGCGCAGCTGGCCCCGAGCACGTTGGCCTCGAGGATCGTGCGGGCGGCTCCGGTCAGGTTGTCGGTCGCGATCTTCTTGATGAAGGCCGGGACGTCGATGCCGGTGGGGCAGGCTGCGATGCAGGGGGCGTCGAAGCAATAGAGACAACGGGTCGCCTCGACGCGGGCCTCCTGCGCGGAGAGCGGCGGCTTGATGTCCGCCATGGTCGCGGCCAGCGTCAGGGCGTCGAGGAGGGGCTGGATTGGCATGATGAGGGCTGATCACAGCAGGGCAAATCGATGCACCGTCGCCGCATGGGCTCTTGAGCATACGTGAAGCCCGAGGATTGCTGCCAGACTCGCAATCACCGTTGAACGAGGCTGCTGGCTGGCTGTACACTGGAAGACTTGCTCCGAATATGACCGGGCCGGGAATTCCGATTCGCCCCTGCTCCCTGCCGCCTTCGAAATCAGCTGTCAGCCCAGGATTCGGCTCGATGTCGCCGTCTGAATTTGCCCGCCTCCTGGCCGAGACCGCATCGCTGGCTGAGGCGGTGAGGCCTTCTCCTGAGCCTCAAACTTCCGAACCACAAGCTGCCGAGCGTCGCGGGCTACCGCTCGATCCCGGCCGCACGCTCCGTGAACTCGAGGAGCTCAAAAGCCTCACCGGTGACGCAGAGGGCGCCCAGCGGGTGGCGTTTACGCCCGCCTGGACCCGGTCTCGGGCGTGGCTGCGGGAGCGGTTCGCCGGGCTCGCGGTGGAGATGCACGATGATGCCGCCGGCAACTTCTGGGTCACGCTGCCGGGGACGAGCGAGCGGGCGGTGCTCATCGGCGGCCACATCGACTCGGTGCCGAATGGCGGCTGGCTCGACGGCTGTCTGAACACGCTTGCCGGGGTGGAGGTGATGCGGCGGGTCGCGGCAGAGCATGGCGGCCGGCCGCCGGTCACGCTCCGGGTCGTCGACTGGGCCGACGAGGAGGGGGCGAGGTTTGGCAAGAGCCTGTTCGGATCGTCGGCCTGCTCGGGCAACCTCGACCTGGCCGAGGCTCGCGGCCTCGTCGACAAGGACGGCATCTCGCTGCCGGCGGCGCTCTTCGCGGTGGGCATCGACATCGATCAGGTGAGAGACTGCGGCCGGGAGCTCGCCTCGGCGGCGGCCTACCTCGAGCTGCACATCGAGCAGGGGCCGGTGCTCCTCGATCTCGATCTGCCGCTAGGCGCCGTGCTGGGCACGTTCGGGGTCGAGCGGCACGCGATCACGTTCCGCGGCCAGGCGGCCCATTCCGGCAGCACGCCGATGCACCGCCGCCGCGATGCCTTTCTGGCCGCCGGCCGCATGGCTCTCGAGATCTACGAGATCGCCCGCCGAAGCGGGCAGGGCGTGTGCACGATCGGCTCCTGCACGACCAAGCCGGGGATTGTGACGAGCGTGGTCGAGGAGTGCCGGATCACGCTCGATCAGCGGCACCTGGACCCGGCTGCTTTAGCGCGGATGCACGCCGAGGCGGTGGCCGCGAGCGAGCGATTCGCTGCCGAGGGAGATGTGTCGGTCGCGTGGGAACGGCTCTGGGCGATCCCGCCAAGCCCCTTCGATCCTGCGCTCATCGATCTGGCCGACGAGGCGATCCGCGAGACCTGCGGCCTGAGCCATCGGCTCCCCTCGGGGCCGCTCCACGACGCAGCGGAGATGGCCCGGGCCGGAATTCCCACGGTGATGCTCTTCGTGCAGAGCCTCCACGGGATCAGCCACAACAAGATCGAGGACACGCGGCGGGAGCATATCGAGTTGGCGGTGGCGGCGCTCGACCGGCTGGTTGCCAAGACGATGGCCCGGGTGGCGCAGGCGGCCGGCATAGACCAAGCCCCGCCCGGTTAGCGCCGGCTTTGCTGTATTTGGATGTGCAACCAATACAAGCCCCCGGCGCGAGCCGTGGGACTGTGACGTGGCGAACCAATTGGAGAAAGCCAGGCTCAAGCGGCCTTGTCTCTACGTGGGCGGCATGGATAGCGGGGCGGCTTTTGTTCTCGCAGTCCCCGGGCTCGCGCCCTGGGGCTTTTATGGGTCAGCAGTTCGGGGTTGCCCGTAGCGAACGACCGGCGGGATGGCACGGGCAAGCCCAGCGCGGGTGTGGCGGTCACACGCCTGCCCGCACTCCGCTATAGAAGACTGTCGTCTTTACCGCACCGTCGCGGGCTGGGCGGCAAGCGGCAACTGCTGCGGCAGGCGGGCCTCGCAGGGGTGAAAGGCCGCCCAGACGGGGTTGTGGTCGGAGACCTCGAGCGCGGCCTCGAGCGGCAGTCCAAAGGTAGTCTGGAGGTCGAGCACGCCCCAGGCGCCGAGGTATTCGCCCGTCTGTGGCCAGGCGAAGACGAGGTTGTCGTAGGTCTTCGTGCGGCGGGTGTTCGTGGTGGTGCCGGCGACCGCCCAGCCGATGTTGGGGATCCGCTTGAAGGCCGTGAACTGCGGCGGCCCGGCATTCAGGTCGCCGAGCATGATCACGTCGTCCTCGTCGGGGCGGGCCCGCTGCATTCCCTGGAACACGTCGGCCAGCGCCTCGAGTTCCTGCGGCACCTCGTCGGGGTCGGTGTGGGTGTTGACGAGCCAGAAAGTGAAGGCCATGTGGGCCGGTTGCACGCGGGTGCGGAACCGGGCGCAGAGTGGCGGGCGATGGAGCCGGTCGGACGGGTCGGGAAACACCGCCGGCGAGGAAGGGTCGAGCTCGATTCGCGTGGTGTCGTAGATGAAGACGTATTGCTCCTTGCTCACCGTGCGGCCCTCGCGGGGACCGATATAGTGGGCATAGCGACTGCCGTCAGCGTTCACAGCCTGGACGAACCGTGGGAGGATGTCGTCCGACGTTGCCCGCACCTCCTGAATCGCGATGATGTCGAACTTCCGCACGACCCGGGCCAGGATCTCGACCACGTTCGGCTTCGACATCTTCGATTCGCCAAACACCTGGATGTTGAAGCTGCAGATGAGGACGGCGTCCCAGGGCTTGGACACCGGTTGGGCCCGGGCTGCCACCGGCACGACCGCCGCGGCGCACCAGGCCACGGCCGCCAGGCACAGAAGCCGGCGCTGCCTCCGCTGCGGCACGCATGGACGAGATGACGACACGCATCTTGTATCGGCCCGCGGGCCGCGAGATCGTGCCGCCAGGAAGGAGGGCAGGCGGGGCGGAGTCTGCCGCCGGCCCGGGGCAGCAAACCTGCGTGGCGTGACAGCCCGTCGCTTGGGGCCGTGAAAACATCAGCTTTGACCCCCGGCTCCGCCTGGCAGCCGCGATGTCGGTTTTCAGAATCCGGAGCATCCGCTAGCCGCTGATCGCCGTGATCGCCGTGATCGCCTCACCGGCAAGCCGCGCAAGCCGGGGATCGTCGCTGGTGGCGGCATGTCGCAGCGGCTCGACCGCGGCCGCCGCCGAGGGGCCGATCTTCCCGAGCGCCCAGGCGGCCCGCTGGGCCACGGCCGGGTCGACATCCTCCCCCAGCCGCCCGATCAGAACTGGCACCGCGGCCGCCGCACCTTCCCCAAGCCGCCCCAGGAGCGTGACCGCCCAATAGGCTGCCAGCGGATCTTCAGCAGCGGCCAGACCGGCAAGGTCGGAGGTGGTGTGGGCCGGCGGGCTCCCGAGCCCTTCAAGCGCCGCCCCGGCCCACTCACGAACGCGGTCGTCATCGTCGCCGCACGCCCTCACGAGCGGCACGGCGGCCGGCGCGGCAGCCTCGCCGAGATGACAGAGCGTTTCGGCTGCGTCGGCACGCACGGTAGGGTCACCGGCGGTGAGGGCGGTGGCGAGCGCGGCGAGGTCGGGGTGTTCAGTCATTGAGGTCTGCAACCGATCGGTTTTTCGTCGGCCGTGAATGTACACCACCGGAAGCATCCAGTCGTTGACACCAAGAGCGACGGTTCGGGGCCGCCCACACCTCCGGACGGTTGTGCTCTACGCGGGTGCGGCATAGAAGCCCCCGGCGCGAGCCGGGGGACTGTGACGTGGCGGAGAGCTGGGCTCTGCCATCCAGATGCGGCGCTCACGTCGGGCGGCATGGCAGGCGGGGTGGCGTTTTGACCCCGAGTCCCCGGGCTCGCGCCCCGGGGCTTTTATGCGGGCAGGGGGTTGCGGCTTGTCACGTGCGTCGGGCTGGCAAGCGAGTGGAGGGCAGGATGGCAATGGTGTTCGGCACGGCGGGTGCGGCATAGAAGCCCCCGGCGCGAGCCGGGGGACTGTGACGTGACGGAGAGCCGGGCTTCGCCATCCAGATGCGGCGCTCACTTCAGGCGGCATGGCAGGCGGGGTGGTTTTTTGACCCCGAGTCCCCGGGCTCGCGCCCCGGGCTTTTATGCGGGCAGGGGGTTGCCGGGCCACTCGTGCCGAGCTGGCAGGTGGCTACCGTAGAGTTGTGAGGGCCACCGCGATCTGCGCGGCGACGTGGGCATTGCTCACCAGCAGCGCCTCGTTGGCCCGCAGGCTCGCTTCGCCGGTGAGCAGCCGCATTCGTTCGAGCAGAAACGGTGTCACGGCGCGGCCGCGAACACCGGCCACCTCGGCATCGGCCAACGCCGTTGCGAGAGCCTGGTCGTGGAGGTCGCTGGGCAGTTCGTGCTCGCCGGGAATCGGGTTGGCCACCAGGATGCCGCCCGGGAGGCCGAGGGCGATGTGCGCCTCGATCGCCGCTGCGGCCTCGGCGGGTGAGTCGCAGCGGGCATCCACGGCCAGGCCGCTCGACCGGCGATAGAACGCCGGAAACTCGTTGGTGTCCAGGCCCAGCACCGGCACGCCGAGCGTCTCGAGTGCCTCGCGGGTTCGCGGCAGATCGAGAATCGCTTTCGCTCCAGCGCAGACAACGGCGACGGGGTGTCGGGCGAGGGCGGCGAGGTCGGCTGACACGTCGCCTGTTTCCGTCGCCCCGCGGTGCACGCCGCCGATGCCGCCGGTGGCGAAGACTCGGATGCCGGCCCGGGCCGCCGCCCAGGCCGTGGCGGCGACGGTGGTCGAGCCGGCGATTCCCGCTGCTACGACGGCCGCCAGGTTGCCGGGGTTTACCTTCACCGCGTTACTCGCTGCGAGCGTTTCGATCCCGCGGGAATCGAGGCCCACGTGGACCTGCCCGGCGAGGATCCCGATCGTGGCGGGCGTGGCTCCCGCCTCCCGCACAGCTGCTTCAAGACCGCGGGCCACGCGGAGACCGTGCGGTTGCGGGAGTCCGTGGGTTATGAGTGTGGTCTCGAGAGCCACGACGGGTCGGCCTGCGGCAAGGGCCGCAGCCACATGTTCGGCGATGATGAAACGGCTGCTCGTCATCCCGCCACGGCCTCTGGGCACACCACGAGAGCCTGCTCGGGAAACCAGGTGGCGAGCCGCTCCCGTGCGGCCTGTGGTGTTGCCCGCAGGAGCCCGCGGCTACCCCAATCCTCGAGCGCGAAGCTTGCCGAGACAACGCCCTGCGCCAGACTCAAGTTCACGTTGCCGCGGGGCAGCCATCCCGCCAGGAAGCCGCCGGCAAAGGCGTCACCGGCACCGGTGACGTCGACGACGCGATCGACGCGGGCCTCCCAGGCGTACCGGTTATCGTCCTGTAGGTCGTGAACCACGCCGCCCCGCTCGGCCTGCTTCAGCACGAGTAACCGCAACCGGTCGGCTGCCAAATCACGAAGGGCCAGGCCGGCGTCGCCAGAGAGCCGGAGGTCATCCTCGCCCGCGAAGAAGGCGTCGACGGAGGCCAGCGGCCCCCGCCACTCCGCGGCGGTGTCGTCGCGGATGATCTCGAAGGGGTCGAGTGAGATAAAAGGCCGCCGCGATCTGCCACTGGCCTCGGGAGTGGTGCTGCGAGTGATGGCGGCGGCAAGTTCGGCTTGCCTGCTGAGCGGCATCGGCGCGAGGTGCATCCCGCTGGCGGCCAGCCACGCCGCGGGGATGTCGGACGCGACGGGCGACACCTCGGCATGCGAGGGAACGTCGAGATGATGGATCACGCGGCGGGCCGAGGGCTCGTGGAGCAACCAGGCCCGACCACCAGGCCGGCCCAATCGGCGAACGCCGGCGAGGTCGATGCCCCGACAGGCGAGGGCGTCGAGGCCGATCGCTGGATAGTCGCTCCCGACCACGGAGACGAGGCCGACGCGGGCGTCCCAGAGGCTGGCGGCGAGGGCCGCATGCAGGAGGGCGCCCCCCGGCTCCCCCAGAAGCGTGCGGCCGTCGGCGAGCACGATGTCGTCTACGAGCAGGTTGCCGAGCAGCACGAGCGTTGGAGCGGCGGTGTTAATGGTTGTGTTCGTCATCATGATCGGCTGCGGGTGGCGTGGAAGGCAGCGGCGAGGCGGCCGACGGCGTCGCGGTCGAGCGGCAGCCGCCAGTCGCCCCGCTGCTTCACGGCCGAGCCCACGATCAGGCCGTCAGCGGCGGCGAAGGAGGCGATGTTGTCGGCGGTCACGCCCGAGCCCACGAGCGTGGGAATGCCGACGGCGGCTGCGACGGCCGTGACCTCGGCCGGGTCGGCTGGCCGGCCGGTGGCCGCGCCTGTCACGATCACGCCGTCTGCCAGCGCGAACTCTGCGGCCCGGGCGGTTTCGGCGATGTCGAGGTCGGCGGTGATCGAGTGTGAGGAGTGCTTCTTCTTCACGTCGGCGAAAATGCGAACATGGTCAGCTCCGATCGCGGCGCGGTAGCGGAGCAGCGGCCCGGCATCGGCCTCGACGAACCCTTCGTCGGCGACGTGGGCGAAGACAAAACCCTCGACGCGGACAAACGCCGCGCCGCAGGCGAGCGCGACGGCGACGGCCTCCTCGTTGGCCGCGGCAAGCACCTGAACGCCCAGTGGCAGCGGCACCGCCCGGCGAACCTCGCGGCCAATTACGGCCATGGCAGCCACCGTCTCGGGGCCGACGGAGCCCCTGAGGTAGGGGCGGTCGAACATATTTTCGAGGATCAGACCATGGAAGCCGGCGGCGTGGTATACCGCCGCCTGGTCAACGGCGGCGGCGATCTTGTCGTCCCAGGAATCGGCCTGCGGGTCGAGCGCGGCCTGGCGGTGTCGCGGACTGCCGGGCAGCGGGCCGACATGCAGCATTCCGATGACCGCACGCGGAACGCCAAAAAGCAGCGGAATGATTCGGTCGTTGTCCATCAACGAAGGGTGTACCAGACGCCGGCCGGGTGGTGGAGGTGTGGCGTTGGCCGCGGGACGGGCGCGGCGGATGAGGAGCGGCAAGTCGCCGGCCCGACTCGGGCTGACATATCGGACTCTCGCGATATATTTGAGCGATCCTTGAGAAGCGCGCCCATGGCTCAAACGGCCTCCTCGCCGACGACGCCTGCGCTCGAGCCCACTGGCCGACGAGCAGGGCTGGTGTGCGGCCAACAAACACACGCTCAGAAGCCCGTCGTATTCAAACGTGTTTCCGCTTGGCGATGCGGCCGGGTGGAGGGGGGATTTGATGGGGGCCCAGCCGGGGACGGTCTGGCAGCCATCAACCCTAAAACTCCGCATCAAACCGCAAGCCGAAGGCGTCGGTCAGGCTGTTGCCGACCCGTGTGTCTTCGAGAAACGCGCGGACGTAATTAAACTTCATTCGCGTGTACGGGTTGAGGTACCAGTTCAGTCCCATCGTGAAGTCGGTCAGGTTGTTGCCCTGGATGTTCTCGTCATTGAGCACGATGTTGGAAAATCGGGCCGCCAACTCCCAGGCGCCGAGGCCCCACCGCTTGCCCCGCCCCGAGCGGAGGAGGAAGAACTCGTCGCGGACTGGCATCCGCGTGTGGATGCCGGCCTGACGGTCGTAGGGCCGGTGCTCGCCGGTCAGGAACCAACTCGCCTGGGCCATGTAGCCGTTGAAGAACAGGTTTGGCCCGTCGATCTGATCGACGAATGCGAAGGCATATTCCGACTGGAGCGACAAGGGACCGAGGATCAGGGCGAATTCCGGGTCGAAGAGTTGGAACGAGTCGGCGGGAATATCGCCGGTGTCGACGAAGATTGGGGCGAAGGGGGGCGTGCCGGGATTGCCCGAGGGAGACTCAGGCGGCTGGGACTTGCGGATTTCGGGCGTGTTGCGAAAGCGAACGCGGTTGTTTTCCGTGGCCCGGTAGCTGTATGCGGCGCCCAGGTGGAGGTAGGAGCGGCCGTTGGTGGCCTCGTCCCAGTAGGGCAGCCAGGTGCCCCGCATAGTGAGAGCCTGACCGCTGTCGAATGAGTCGTTACCGATGTTGTCGCTATTGGTCCGGAAGGTGCCGATCTGCCAGGTGGCCAGTTCGCTCTCGGCCCAGCCGAATGCCATCACCCCCATGTTGCGGGCGGGCGCGAAGGTGTCGACGAGCGATCGCTCCATAAACGTGTTGTTGCGATTCTGGGTTACCCGTTCGAGGCTGAAAGGCTCGAAGTAGTGGCCCGCGCGGATGTTCTGGAGCCAGGGGATGTCGTTGACCTCGAGATAGTTGTCGAGAAACGCCGGCTGGTCGGCGAGCGCGAAGTCGACGCCCAGGGCGTATTGCAACTGCTTCCAGGTCTTGCCGCGGGCGACGAGCCGCAGTCGCCGAAACTGCGTGCCGTCTTGGAGGTCGCCGACGGCCGCGATGCTCTCCGGATCCTGGCTAAAGTAGATGGTGTCGGCCTGCATTTGGCCGCCAAGTTCCATGGTCGGCTGGCTGTGCGGCGAGAGCTTGTTGGGCACGAAGTTGGTGTTTTCCGTCGCCTCGGGTTTGGCCGCTGCGGCGCGGAGTTCGTCGATCTGGGCCTGGAGGGAGGCGAGTTCTGCGGCGATGCCGTCTGGCAGCTCGGGCGGTTCTGGCGCTGGCAGTGGTTCCGCCCACGCGGCAGCAGCGCAGCCCAAGACCGCCAACACGAAGGCGAGAGTCGGCAGGCGGAGCGGTGTGGGTGGAGACTCGGACACAGCTGGTTCCAGGCTGGGTATCGCCGCGGCTCACGCGCGCACGGCCCCGGCTCATAATCGGCATAATCAGCATGGCCGCTGAAATCCCCGCAGATCGCCTGGTTGCCCTACGCGCCCCATCTCCCCTTCGGTTTGATTGCCTGCGGGGTCGGGATTGCCCGTGCCATCTCGCCGGACGTTCGCTACGGGCATCCTGCCCTGCGCTCACTCCACGCAAGCTCGCTTCGGCATCCTGCCTCTCGCTCGCTTGCGAGGCCGGCGAGATAGCACTTGATGCAACCTCTTGCGTGGGTCGGGGTTGCCCGTGCCATCTCGCCGGACGTTCTCTACGGGCATCCTGCCCTGCGCTCACTCCACGCAAGCTCGCTTCGGCATCCTGCCTCTCGCTCGCTTGCGAGGCCGGCTCGATAGCACGAAGCAACGTCCTGGGTGAGTCGGGGTTGCCCGTGCCATCTCGCCGGACGTTCTCTACGGGCATCCTGCCCTGCGCTCACTCCACGCAAGCTCGCTTTGGCATCCTGCCTCTCGCTCGCTTGCGAGGCCGGCTCGATAGCACGGGCAACCCCGACCCCTGACCCTCTCCCGCATAAAAGCCCCGGGCGCGAGCCCGGGGGCTGCGGCAACAAAGGCCACCGGTCACCATTCTCGTAAGGCAACACACACCCAGGACAATCCCAGAAGGAGACCTCGTTTACTCTCCGATCACCTTCACGAGCACCCGCTTCGGCCGGCGGCCGTCAAACTCGCCGTAAAAGATCTGTTCCCAGGGGCCGAAGTCGAGCCTGCCGGCCGTCACGGCCACCACTACCTCACGGCCCATTACCTGCCGCTTGAGATGCGCGTCGGCGTTGTCCTCGCCGGTGCGGTTGTGGCGGTAGACGGTCGGGTCGGCGTCAAAGGGGGCGAGCTTTTCGAGCCAGCGGGCGTAGTCCTCGTGAAGGCCGGGCTCGTCGTCGTTGATGAACACGCTGGCGGTGATGTGCATGGCGTTGATGAGACACAGCCCTTCGCGGATGCCGGAGCGAAGGACGAGGTCCTCGACCTGGGGTGTGATATTGAGAAACGCCATCCGGGCCGGCAGGTTGAAGGTGAGGTGTTCGGTCAGGGATTTCATGGCGGGGCTGCTCGCGGGGCTGCTTAATCCCGGCTCTTTACTTTACTTATGGAGGATAAGCTTCCCGGCGCGGGTGAGGGTGAGCCGGTAGAGTTCGCCGCGGTGGCTGATCTGAACCTCGGTGCGGCCGGCGAGAAGGGCCTCTGAGGCGATAACAAGCGGCGGCTGGTGGCCGCCGGGAGCAGCGGGAGCGTTGCCTTCCCACGCGGCCGCGGCAGGCGGCAGCAGGGAAGACCGTCTTTCCGGAGGCGGGCCGCCAGACGCTCGCCCCTCAGAATCGCCAATGGTGCTCATTTTCAAAGTCCGCGCCAAAAAAGATTGACAGGCCTCAAAATGAAGATATGATGTCGATCGATGAGACTGAATCTCAGTCTCTGCTAAACAGTATCTAGGATTGAATGCGACTCCGCAAGGAGTGCCTCAGATTCTGGACCTAGCCAGCCAGCTTCGGGTTCTCGACCCGTCCGCCAGCCAGCCACCCGCATGGCTCTTCGCCATGCAACCGCGGTGATCCGACGGGTTGCCGCCGGTGCTGGCCTTCTTCGGCTTGGCTCCGGCACCACCCGCCGCCTCACACGTGGCTGGTCTGCCAGGAGTTGCTCGTGAGCGAAGACATCGACTGTTCAGCCCGCCACTCGGCCATGGGCCGTGGGCTGTGCGCCGTGTCGGGCGTCTAGGAGCAGGTCGAAGTTTTGCCGCCCTCGTGGGCGGATCCCAACACCGAGGAGTTGATGAGCATGGCGATTGGTTTTCTTTCCTACAGCAAGTGGTTTTCTGCGTGCGTTGCGGCTGCGACGTTCGGGCTGGTTTCAACGGCGGCGCAGGCGGTCACCGTGCCGTTCACGGAGACGTTTGAGACCAACAATGCGGGCTGGGTCTACGCAACAAGCACGCCGGCAATCTGGCAGGCGACGGGGGGCGTTGACAACGGCCCTTCCATTTCTGGGACGGCGGCACCTTCGGGGACTGGTTTCGGGGCCATCGTGTTTCGCGGCAACGACGCCAATAACGCCAGCGGCGATGCGTTCGTCGGCAACTGGATCAGCGGGGGAGTCAAGCAGTTCTCCGCCTACGTCCACCACGACGCCCCCGTGCCGGTGAATTTCTACTTTCGGCTCGATCGGGGATCAGGCGCCGCGGGTAGCAGCAACGTGTTCGCCCCGGTGCCGCCGAACACGTGGACGAAGCTCACGCTTCCGATCGAGGTCGGATCATTTGAGTCGTTCGGCGCTGCTGTAAACGTGGTTGGGAGCGACTTGAATGCCCAGTTCAACTACGTCTTCTCGAGCATCGCCAACATCCAGATTGTGACCTCGACCATTCAAGAGTCGGGCGTGATCGGCAACGCGTTTACTTTCGGACTCGATAGCGTGGCGGTCGTGCCCGAGCCATCGGGCGTGGTGATGGCCCTGGCCGCAGCGGGTTGTATGGCGGGGTATTGGGGCCGGCGGCGAGCCGTCGTCAAAGGGAAAAACCTCGAGCAGAGAAAGGGCCGCTCGCCATGAATCTCCGGTTGATTCGTCGCCGCGGCGGCATTTCGCCGCGGACTGTCTCCACCCTCCGCTCAAGGACCCCCATCCATGCATTCCCAAAGCCTTCAAGTGGTGTTCTCCCTGCGTCGGTCGCTGTTTCTGGTGGTCGTGACCGTCGGCACGATGATCGTGGCCATTCTCTGCTCTCCCACCGAGTCGCGGGGCGAGTTTCTGGTGCCCAGCTGGCGCAGAGCCTCCGACGCCACCTGGTATCAGTGGGCCAATCCCTACGGTTCGGAAACATTGATCAGCTCCGATCCGGAGCTGTATTCCTACGCGCCGGGCAGTTTCGGCGTGCCGTCGCCGGCCCCTTCGGGCACCGCCATCCTCGTGACGCCGCTCACGCCGATCGGATCAGGCAACTTCTACAACGGCAGTTTCGGCTCCGGTCCGTTTGTGCCCGACACGTTCACGCTCTCGGTACCCTCGTTTCTTCAGTTGGGCTCGCCCGGCACGATCGTGCTTCAGGTCCGCGGTTCACTCGGCGCCAACGACGTGTTCATCAGCACGCCACGGCTGACGGTCAACGCGGGGACGGTTTCCGCAACCCTTCTTCAACAGGTGACCACCGGCACGGCTGGGGGAGGCGGCTTCGACAGCAACGTGGTCGAGTCGCTTTATGCCTGGGAGTCGGTGGCGACCGACGGCGGCCTACTCGAGATCGCCTTCGAGAATGCCAACCACGTGTCGCTCATGGCGTTCTCCGTGGACACAATCGCGATGGTCGCGCCAGTGCCGGAGCCCGGTACGACGGCAGCCGCCGCTGCCGCGGCCGCGATGGCGGCTGCGGGGTACGGCCGCCGCAGGCTCCTACGCCGCGGTCGCAAGCAGGCGACCGGAGCAGCGGCAGCAGCGACCGAGCAGTCCGTCGAGGCTTCACCCTCGTCGAGCTGCTCGTCGTCATCGCGATCATTGCCGTGCTCGTCGGGCTGCTCCTGCCAGCAGTGCAGTCGGTGCGGGAGAGCGCCCGCCGCACGCAGTGCATGAATAACCTGCGGCAGATCGGCCTCGGGTTCTCGATCTACGCCGATTCCCACAAGCGGTTTCCGGCCGCCACCGCCTTCGGCAGCACGTTCGCCAGCGGCTTCACGCAGATTCTTCCGCAGATGGAGGAGACGGCCGCCTTCGAGCAGTACGACCGGACCAAGCCGGCCATGGAGAACGCCGCCGTGATCGCCCAGCGGATCCCGCTCTTTCTCTGCCCGAGCATGACGTTTCGCCGCGAAGCTCCCGACCCGACCTGCGATGAGGTGGGGGCGCCGGCAAGCTATGCTGTCTGCACGGGATCCGGGGACGCCTGGGTAATCCCGCACGACGGGATCTTCGTCGATGAAAAGGAGCCGCCGGTGCGGATCAGGAACGTGAGCGACGGCCTCTCCAAAACGTTGCTCGCCGGCGAGCTCGATTACGGGCTCTCGAATTATCGCCGCAGCCTGTGCAAGACAAATCGCGCCGGCATCCGGTGGGGCAACACCTCGTGGGGCATGGGCTACGCCGGCTACTCGATGGCCACCCTGTTCGGCACCTACAACGCCGACAGGCTGATCAACGGCAATCGGGAGTACCAGACGTTCCGCAGCGACCATCCCAACGGATGCGTGTTCGTGATGGGCGATACGGCCACCCGGTTCGTCGATGATTCCGACGATCCGACCGTCCTCCGGGCCGCGGCAACGCGGGCCGGGGGCGAGTCGATGTCACTCCCGTGAGCGACGCGCATCCGATCATGACACGACCACCTCACCCCTCTGGAGCATCCTGAAGGCATCATGAACGTTTTCCACCGCATGGCCGCCGTGGCCATCACCCTGTCGCTGCTGGTTTCAACGCCGATCGCCCACGCCCATTTTGTCTTCGTGCTGCCCGACGGGGAGGGGACTCAGGCCCGCGTGATCCTCAGCGAGGATCTCGAACTCGACGAGAATGTCGATCTCGCGCTCGTGGACGGCGTGAAGCTTGTCACCCGCGACAACGCCGGCGACGAAGCGGCCCTCGAGCTCGCCCGTGACGGCGAGACGAGGCTCGTGAAACTGCCAAAGACGATGCGGGGAGCGATCCACGGCACGCTCACCCACGGCGTCATGAAGCACGGCCCCAAGCCGTTTCTCGTCGTCTACCACCCGAAGGCCTGCCTCGGCTACCCGTTCGGATCGGCGGCCCGGATCGGCCCGGATGCCCCGGCCGAGATCGTGCCGGCCGGTCATCCGGGGGCCGTGCGGTTCCAGTTGCTCTCCCGCGGCGCGCCGGTGGCAGACGCGACGATGACCGTGATTCAGCCTGATGGCACACGGAAGGAAGTCGTCACGGACAAGAAGGGACACACGCCCACGTTTGACGCCACCGGCCGCTATGGCGCCTGGGCGCGGCATGTCGTGGCGAAGCCCGGCACGCATGCCGGTGAGGCCTACGAGGAGGAGCGTCACTATCCCACGATCGTGATGGACGCGCCAGCCGGCCACCGCGGCGCGGCCAAGGAGACCCACGCCGTGTTGACGAACACCGAAAAGCTTCCACCGCTGCCGATTCCCGCTTCGAGCCTGGGGGTGGTCGCCTGCGACGGCAAGCTCTACGCGTATGGCGGCCACATCGCCCCGGTCCACACGTACTCCACCGAGGCGGTCACGGGCCGATTCTTTCGCCGCCCGGTCAGCGGGGATGCCGGGTGGGAGGAACTTGCCTCCGGGCCGGCCCTTCAGGGAATGAACCTCGCGGCCCATGGCGGCAAGATCTACCGCGTCGGCGGCATGGACCCGCGGAACAAGCCGGGCAAGCCGGCCGAGAATTTTTCGGTCACCTCGGCGGCCTGCTACGACCCGGCCGCGAACGCGTGGACCGACCTACCGCCGCTCCCCGAGCCGCGCTCGAGCCACGACCTGGCCGTGGTGGACGACACGCTCTACGTGGTGGGCGGCTGGAACATGCTCGGCCACGAGGGGGATGACTGGTGCGATACCATGCTCAGCCTCGACCTTGGCGATCCGGCGGCGGGCTGGCGCACGCTGCCGCAGCCGTTCGAGCGACGGGCGCTGATCGCGGCGGTAGCCGACGGGAAGCTGTATGTGATCGGCGGCTTCACCGAAGAGGAGGAGGTGAGCCGCAGGGTGGACATCCTCGATCCCACGACGGGCACCTGGTCGCAGGGGCCTGAACTGCCGGGCGAGCCAATCAATGGCTTCGCGCCGGCCGCCTGCACGATCGGTGGCCTGGTGCACGTGAGCGTGGCCGATGGTAGTGTGCACCGGCTCGCGGCAGATGGCTCCCGCTGGGAGCCGGTGGCGAGCGTGGTGCCGCGGATCGTTCATCGGGCCGTGGCCGATGGCGACGGCCACATGGTGCTCCTCGGGGGCGCGGCGAACGCCGAGAACCTGGACCTCGTCGAGCGGGTGCCTGTTCGCTGACGCGTCACTCTTCCGGGGGTTGTTCCGGGATGTTTATGGCTGTGTGTTGCCTTGCGTGGATAGGAATCCATACCCCCTCGAGCCTCGGCGGCTCTTGTCGTGTGCGGGTTGCGGAGCGGCAGGCGGGGTGGCCTTCGTGCCCGCAGTCCCCGGGCTCGCGCCCGGGGCTTGTATGGGGCAGGGGGTGCCCGTGCGAGCTCGAGCCGGCCTTTCTGCACGGGATATGCAGCCAATAAAAGCCCCCAGCGCAAGCTGGGGGACTGCGAGGTGGCATACCAATTGGACAAGAGCCAGGCTCAAGCGGGGTGGCAGGCGGGGTGGCCTTCGTGCCCGCAGTCCCCGGGCTCGCGCCCGGGGCTTGTATGGGGCAGGGGGTGCCCGTGTTATCTCGACGGCCTTGCAAGCAAACGTAGGC
>Ga0210003_1002094_pt1 | contig 17086 bp, 13 predicted proteins | sample LantaG_FD_182804 | JGI IMG/M metagenome (GOLD analysis project Ga0210003, IMG submission 182804) | Deep subsurface microbial communities from Baltic Sea to uncover new lineages of life (NeLLi) - Landsort_02402 metaG (SPAdes) (version 2) | ecosystem: Environmental > Aquatic > Marine > Oceanic >...
AAAAAGAAAAAAAAAAAAAAAAAAGGAAAAGAAAAAAAAAAAAAAAAAAAAAACTCCTCCAGTCGACGCTCGCTGGTTCTCCCCCAGCGACGCCGCGGGCACCCCGCTCTCGTCGTTCTCCGTCTCCTGCTCTGGGATCTCCGTCCGCGGCCCCCCTGGGGGCCGCAACCTCACCGTCTTCAAGGGGAAGGTGGCCCGCGACGCCGCCGCGAAGAACTGCGAGCCCGTGTGGCTCGAAGCGGCGCAGCAAGCAAGCGCGACGGAAAAAGCTCCCTCGGCCGTCGTCTTGCGCGTCACGCCCGCGGCCGGCGCCTCGTGGTCGCTCTCGCTCCCGCTCTTCGTCGCGCCCCCAGCCCCCGCCCCCGCCCCCGCCCCCGCCGCCACCTCCCACCCTCCGGCTCCCGCTGCTCGCGCGGCCCCCCGGGTCTCCTGCGCGGGGCCCCCAGGGGCCTGCGCGCTCGACGCCGCGCCGCCCTGCTCCTCGGGCGTGCAGGCCCGCGCCGGCGTCGGCGCGCTCTCGGCCAGGTGGCAGTCGGTCCCGGGCGGCTGCCCGCCGGGGGGCGCGACCGCGGACGTGTCCCCGGCGCTGGCCGGCGGGGCCGCGGGGGGGTCCCCGCTGGTCTACGGGCTGAAAGCCACGTACTTCGCCCCGCAGGGCGGCGCTTCGGGCTGCGGCAGCGGGCCCCACGACCTCCACTCGCTCTCGCCGCCGCCGGCGGCGGCGGCGGCAGCGGCGGCCTCCTCTTCCTCCTCCTCCTCCTCCTCCTCCTCCGACAACTCGACCTTCACCCGCTGCCAAGAGGGCGCCGACTTCCAGGCCTGGGGCGGCGATCCCTTCGCGGGCTCGCCGCAGCTCGATCCCGGCAGGTTCGGCGGGTGCTTCGGCGCGACGATGGACGGCTTCGTCAGCGTCCCAAAGGTCGAGGCCTCGCAGGTCGAGTGGCGCTCGTCGCCTGCGGACGCGGGCTCCCCCGCCTCCTCCTCCGCCTCCGCCGAGAGCGTGACGAGGCGCTTCAGGGTCTGCGCCCGCTTCACGGGCAGGGCCGACGTCCGCCTCGGCGCCCTCTCGCTCTCCCCCGCCGACGGCGGCTCCGGGCGGGCACACCCCGGCGACGTCAGCGCCTCGGTCGCCGACGCGACGCTCGTCTGCCAGGACGTTGGCGGCCTCGGCCCCGGGCTGGTCCCGCTCTACGTGAAGTACGCGGCGCCGCCGGCCGGCGCGGCGGTGCTGCAGCTGTGGGTGATCCCCGTGGCCGCGGCGTGGCGGGTCTCGGACCCGACCGACGGGCTCGTCGTCGCCGGCGGCGGCGGCGGCGGGGGCTCTTTCTCCTCGTCGCCGTGGAGGGTGGAGTACGCGTGCTCCTGCTGCGCGCTCTTCGGGGACGGCAGCGGCGGGGCCGGGGGGTCGTCCGGAGGAGGAGAGGGCGGGGGGAGGAGGTGCTGCGCTCCCGTGGACACGTGCGCGCTGCGGACCTGGGGCGACTGCGGCGGCGGCGGCGGCGGCGGCTCGAGCCCGCCGCCGCCGCCGGAGACGACGGCGCCGCCCTCGCCGCCCCCGTCGCCTTCTCCTGCTCCCTCGCCCGAAGCCACCCCTTCGCCTCCCCCGCCACCTCCTCCGGAGACGACGCAGCCGCCGCAGACCTCTCCTCCGCCGGAGACCACGCAGCCGCCGCAGACCTCTCCTCCGCCGGAGACCACGCAGCCGCCGCAGACCTCTCCTCCGCCGGAGACGACGCAGCCTCCTTCCCCTCCTCCGCCGCCGGAGACCACCCCCCCTCCCGCGACGACGACGCCCCCGCCTCCGGAGACGACGGCGGCGCCCCCCGCGACCGAAACTCCCCGGGCGACCGAAACGCCGCGGCCGAGCGAGAGCCCCGCGGCGACGCCGACGCCCCCGCCGCCGGAGACGACGCCGCCGCCGCCGCCAGCGACGGCCTCCCCTCCTCCGCCTCCTCCCGCCGAGACCGGGACCCCCGCGCCCACCCCTCGCAGGACCAACGTGCTCAACCAGGGAGTGCAGCCTCCCCCGAGCAAGACGCCTGAGCCGACGGAAGCGCCCGAGCCGACGGAGGCGCCCGTCGAGACGGCGGCTCCGGCGGAGACGGCCGCCCCCGCGGCCCCCTCGCCGCCCGCCCCGGCGCCCCCGCCCGCCCCCGCCTCGGCTCCGGCCCCGGCGCCCTTGGCGGGAGCTCCCCCGCCCTCCTCGCCCCCGCCCGCTCCCGCCGCCGAGTGCTGCCTCTTCTCCCTGCAGATGTCGCACCCTGCGGCGGGAAGCAAGGAGGCGGCGATTCCGGTCTTCGCGGCGGCGTCGGGGAACGCGTCGGTCGCGATCGTCTGCGACGTGGCCTCTTCTTCTTCCTCCTCCGCGGCCGCGGCGGCGGCGGCGCGTCTCTCGCCGGCAGACGTCGCCGTCGCCGTCGAGGGCGGCTCCGGCGGCGGGGCCGCAGTCGCGGCGCTGGCCCCCTTCCGCCTGCCCGACGACTCTTCGCGCCGCTCCATCTGGATCGCCACGGTCTCGCTGCCGCCGCAGCTGCCGCAATTCTCTTCGTCCTCCTCGGGCGTCGTCGTCTCTCTCGGCCTCGCCCCGGGCGCCGCGGGCGGGCTCGCGCGGGCGAGGGCGCCGCTGTCGTTCAGGGTTTCCTCTTCCTCTTCTGCCGCTTCTCAGTCTCCTTCTTCTTCGCCTTCTCCCTCCTCTCCCAGGGGGATCTGCGGTCTCGTCGAGACGACGGTGGCCGAGGTCTCTTGAAAGTGCCTTGTTTCTTCTCAAATCGAAAAATCAGGTGATTTTGGTTTTTTTTCCCATTTCATTTTTAAAAATTTGCATATCGAAAGAAGAAAACATCTTTTTTCCACCTCTAGCTTCTTTTCTGGCGCTTTGTAATCCGCGTGTTTGAAGCGGAACGAAGAAGAATATGATAGCTGGGAGAGAAAGCAAAAAGGCAAAAGTTATTTGCTCAACGTTTCAAGCAAAGGCCAACAGCCTCCGGCTCTTGTTGGCGCCCTCTTTTTTTGCCGCGAACGAAGCGACATCGACGCTGCCCTTGCTGCCGCTGCTGCTGCTGCTCATTTTCGCAGGAGCGGAGACGCCGGGAGCGTCCGCCGAGGCCACGAGCCCGTCGATCAGGGCCTGCGAGAAAATGGTTGTGGACATGACGGAGAGAGAGCGGAATATTTTTTGAAGAGAGTGAGAGAGAGAAACAGACAGAGAACAGAAGAAAGAGAGCAACAAAAAAAAACTCGCCTGCGAGCCGTACGCCCCCTCGAAGGCGTCAAGGCCGTCGGCGCCGTCGGCGGCGACGTCTCCGGCCGCAGGGCCCAGCGTGGCCTGGGCGACCTTCAGGGCCCGGGCGCCGCCGCTGAGGGCCTCGGAGGGGGAGCTCTCAGTGGTCGTCGCGAGGAGCACCTCGCGCGCTGCCGCCTCGTTGAGCCAGCCTGAAATTATTATTTTTTCAAAGTTCGAGACAGAGAAAAGAGAGTGAGCTTCGTTTCCTTTTCTTCTTTCTAGTGTCCTCCCTTGTCTGTTTCTCTCTCTCTCTCTCTCTCTCTCTCTCTCACTCTCTCTCTCTCTCTCTCTCTCTCTCAATGATCCCACTGGAATGGAAAGGACGTCGCACCCAGGGACCGCGACACGGACTCGACGACGTCCTGAGGTGCCCCCCCCAGAGCCTTGTTGAAGATCGCCGCCAGCGACGCAGCCCGCGACAGCTCAAACTTGACGCCAGACTTCATTATCGACGCCCCGGCGGGGAAGGTGGCGACGACCATGGCCTCTGCGGCTGCGTCGGGGGTCACGCCCGGTTTCTGGAGAGTAAAGGAGGAGGGGCGGAGGGGTCGAGAGAAAGGGGGAGAGAGATTGAGAGAGAGAGAAAAGAGTGAGCTTTTGAAAAGACTGAACCTTTTGTTTCTTCGTTTCTCTCTCGTTCGCTCTCTCTCTCTCTCTCTCTTCTCGCTTCAAAACCGAAAAGCCAACAACGGGCAACTTCTCTCCTTACCAGCCCCGCGAGGCCCCTTCCCCCGACGGCCAGCGACGTCAGGACCTGCAGAGAGAACGCCTGCGCCTTCACGGCGTCCCTCTCCGGCGGCGTCCCCGGCCCCTCCCTCCCCTGCGTGCTCAGGAGCAGGAGGTCGGCGGTACCACCGCGCGAGGCCTCGCCGATGCCGAGCGTGGTGCCGAACGAGGAGTAGAAGGTCGCGGCGTCGAAGTCGGGTCCGCCGAAGAGCTTGGTGTAGCTGTGGTGTGCATTGTATCGATGTTGGAGAGAGAGAGAGAGAGAGAGAGAAAGAAAAGAGCAAGAAGAGAGAAAGAAGAGAGCAAGAAGAGAGAAAGAAGAGAGCAAGAAGAGAGATGATGGAGAGAGAGAGAGAGAAGAGAAAGGGAAAGAGTGAGAAAGAGAGGGAGAAGGAAACGGAGTGATGAAAAAAAAGGGGGGGGCAAACGGCGAAAAAGAACAACTCAATAAAGCGGGGAAGCTCCTCACGGGGAAACCTGCGGCGTCGCAACGTTCTTCTTGGTGTAGTAGGCGAGCGTCGTGATCCCGTTGATGGCCGTGAAGGGCGCCTCTTTGGAGCCTGGAGAGAAGGAGATTTTCGCGGTTTTTTTCAAGAGTTTTTTTGGGGTCAAGGTGAACGGAAGAACGAGAAAAGAGCCCTCCGTCTCGTCCCTCTCCCTCCTCCTCTCGAGTTTCGCCCACTGCTCTCCCCCCCCCCCGCTCTCTTCCAGCCCACCTTTCTCGAAGATGGGCACCAAAGCTCCCAGGGAGATCGGAGGAGGCAGCCCGACCGCGGTGTCCACGCAGCCGCCGCCGCCGCCGCCCTCCCCGTCGCCTCCGCCCCTGTCGAGCCGCAGCAGGGAGCCGGAAAGCGCCGAGAGCGACGGGGCCTCGGGGACGTCGAGCTCGAAGTAGCCCTGGTCGTCGGTGGTCGCCGAGGCCTCGCGCGGGCCGCCGGAGAGTTGGACCTGAGGAGGAGGGGGGAGGCGTCGACGAACTTTGCGTTGGGAAGTCGAGGAGCAGCAGCGAGAAAGAGAGGAGGCGGAATGGTTTCGCGACAGACGCGGCGCGATTGGGCGCGCTCGACCCTGCACGCGCGACGGCTTCCAGAGCTCTCAATGTAACCACATCGCGTAGAGAAGAGAAGTTCGTCGCGGCTCGCAGGGGGGGAAAGCGCGGAGACGGAGTGGAGAGGACGGGAGCCGGGCGCGAAGGGAAAGGCGATTCAATTTGGGCATGCCGGTCGCGTCGATGACGGCCACTCGCGGCGCCGCTCTCTTCATTTCTCTCTCTTACCTTGCACTTAGCCAGCGGGCCCGCTCCGGTCGCGCGGCCGCTAAGTTTGACCGCTTCGGCGGAGAGGAGGGCGGAGAAAAGGAGGAGGGCGAGGGCGGCGGAGGCCGCGAAGGGAAGGCGCGTCATGAAGACTTTTCTTGGAAGACGAGAGTTGTGCTCGGCGACGCTTGTTCGCCGAAGAACGAAAGAGAAGATGGAAAATCAGTTCTGAAAAAGAAAGGAAAAAATGTGACGAAGAAGAAAAGGCGAGCTCGGCTCAAAAAACTCGGCCTTTCTTCTCGCTAGCATCCATTAATCTTCTGGCCACGCCTCGTCCCGTTCCTCCCCTCCGTCGAGGAGAGAACCGAGGGCCCTCGGATTCGCTCCGCCCTCCGTGCGCAGCACAGTCCCCTGCCCCGGCGCTGCCCGTTCCCGACAAGAGCAGCGGCATCGCAGGCCGCTGTCGTCGTCGCGTTTCCTCACGAGGACGACTGAGACGGGCGACTGAGACGTTCGACGAATCCTCCGTCGACGCCACCAACTCTTTCTTTTTTTTGGTTGGAAGCTTCTTCCCAGCCCAACCCAAAAAAATGTCCTCGACCTCGACCTCGGCCGCCGCCGTCGTCGCCGCCCTGCTCTCCTCGGCCGCGGCCTACGTCCTGGGAACTGTCGTCCTCCCCGTCCTCTCCGCGTTCGTCAGGAGGAGCCGCGCCCTGAAGAGGCTGGGCCTGCCGACCCCGCGGGCCCTGAACCTCTCCGAGCGCGTCTTCGGGACGATGGCGCGGTTCGACCCAACCAAGCCGGCCAACTACTGCCGCACGGTCATGCAGGAGTGGGCGCGCGAGTGCGGCGAGCCGCCGCTGCTCGTGGCGCGGGGCCTGGACAGGCACCTGGTGGTCGTGCTGGACCCGGGGGCGGCGACCTCGGTGAGTATTCTCGGCTCTCTCTCTCTCTCTTTCTTTTGGGCTCTCTTTTTTTCTTTTCCTTTCAATTTTCGGGTTTCTCTTTTCTTTCTGTCGTTCTCTCTTTCTTCTCACGCTTCTCTCTCTCTCTCCTCCCTCTCTTCCCCCTCCTCTCTCCCCCCGCCTCTCTCTCGCTCTCTTCGCTGTTCGCCCCCCTAAAAAAAAAAAAAACAGGTCCTCTCCCGCGCTAGCGGCCAGGAGAAGTCGACCGAGGCATACTTCGGCCTCAACCTCATCTCCGACCCCCACGGCAAGAGCACCATACTCTCTCACAAGACGTCTTCGAGGGAGTGGAAGTGGGTCCGCAAAGCGGTCGCCCCCGCCTTCTCGCAGGCGGCGATGAAGGCCGGGTTCGAGAGCGCGATCCGGCCCTCGGCGGAGGCGGCAGCGGAGGCCCTGGCGCGCGTCGCAAGGGAGAGCAGCCCTCCCTTGGGGGCCGGCGGAGTCGGCGGCGGAGTTGTTTCGGTCAATGTTGACGACTTGGCGGCCGCGACGGCCATGGACGTGATCACTGCGTTCGGCCTCGGTGTCAGGAGCAACGCGGTGGAGCGGCTCGGGGCGCAGCTCGCGGAGAAGGAGAGGGCGAAGAGGGAGGAGAGCAAGAGCAAGAACGGCGGCGAGGGAGGCGGCACCGGGGGCGGAGCGGGGTCCTCTCCTCCGATCCCCGTGCCGGAGCCCCTTATCCCCGGGGCAGAGCACACCGTCGAGGCGATGCACGCCGCGACCGAGGCCGCGGAGTTGTGCGTTCTTTGGATTTTTGTTTTTTGGCGGTCCGAGAAGAACGTTTTTTTTTGGGGGGGGGGGGCGTCTTCTTCGCGCTCTCACCTCTGTTTTCGCTCCCTTTCAAAAACAAATCAAAAAAAACAAACAGGTACGTCGTCGAGCCCTGGCGCGCCTGGCGGCTCTTCCGCCTCTCCGAGCCCGTCCGCAGGGGCGCCGCGGCGATGGCGAGGGTGCGCTCCTGCATCGACGCGGTCCTCGCCGCCGCCGAGGCCATTTCGAAGGAGGAGGAGGAGAGCAAAGGGACCAAGGGCGAGAGTGGCGGCGGCGTCGGCGCCGGCGCCGGCGGCGAAAAGAAAAGCGAAGAGACCATCTTCTCTCGGCTGAAGGCCGTGGCCCCGTCGGTCGCGGCGCTCGACCCCACCGACGACCCTGCGACTTGCTTGCGTCGCGAAGCCGGTTTGCTTTACTTTGCGGGGATAGGTGAGATTTTTTCCGGGTTTTTTTCCTTTTCTGGTTTTCCTCGTCTTGCTCTTCTTTTTCTCTTCTCCCGCGGCTTAATACCCACCCCTCCTCCTCTCCTCCCTCAAAACCGAAAACAACCCCGTCGAGCAGACACGTCGAGCCACACGCTCGCGTACACCCTCGCGCTCCTCGCGGCGCACCCGCGCGCCGCCGCGAAGGTCGAGGCCGAGCTCGCCGCCGCGGGCCTGCTCGCGACCGAGGCCGAGCCGCGCCCGCGCCGCCTCGAGTTCGCTGACCTCTCGCGCTCCGCCCTCCCGTACCTCAACGCCGCGCTGCTGGAGTCGATGCGGCTGCTGCCCGTGGCCGCGGGCGGGACCGCGAGGACCGCCGGGAAGGGGGGGTTCGAGCTGACGGTGCGCGACTGGGAGCGGGAGCGGGGCGGAGGGGGCGGCGGAGGCGCCGAGAGCGGCGAGGCCGCCCTCCGCACCGTCCGCGTCCCGGAGGGCGTCGACTGCTGGGTCCCCTTTTACGTGCTGCACCGCTCGAGGGCCGTCTGGGGCGACGACGCCGAGGAGTTTGTTCCGGAGCGGTTCCTCGACCCGGCCGCGCCGCTCGCCGCGAGCGCCGCCGGCCGGGGCGCGGCGCCGGGCGGCGCGCAAGGCGGCGGCGGCGGCGGGGCGGGGGCGGCCGAGGCCGCGAAGCGCTTCCTGCCGTTCTCGCTGGGCGCCCGGGACTGCGTGGGGCAGGCCCTCGCGAGGACCGCGCTGGTCGCCGAGCTCGCGGCGCTGGTGGGGGGGTTCTCGTTCGAGGTCGACAGGGAGAGGATGGCGGGCAGCCTGCTGCCGCGGCGGCCGGCGGCGGCGGGGGGGCCCCTTCCGAGCGGCGGGGCCCGGGGGGCAGCGGGAGAGGAGGCCGCCGTCGCCGGAGAGGGGCTGGGCTCGACCGTGCTCGCGAACGAGGCGATGGCGGTGACGCTCCGCGTGCTGGGAGGAGTCTGGCTGCTGGCGAGGCCGAGGGCGCAGAGGGGGGCGGTCGGTGGTGGCGGAGAGAGGGAGAGTTAGTTTTCTTTTTTGGAACGAATATTTTGTAAAGGTTGATTTTTGTCTTTCTTGCCATTTTCATTTCTTCGCTCTCGTCGTCTCCTCCTCTTCTCCTCCTCTCGACGCTCTTCTTTTCTCGATACGCCACCATGACCATCAAGATCCAGGCGGCGCGGCTCGGCCCTGGCGTCGACGCCAATGCCGTGGCAGGCGCGAGCGCGGGTGAGCTGCACGAGCTCGCCAACAAGCTGCACGCGACGGTACGAGGGAGAGAGCAGAGAGAAAGAGAGAGGCTTTGTTCCGTCGCTGCCGTCGCCGCTGACGCCTCCGCCGACGCCCCCGTCGCCGAAAACTGAACAGAAGAAGAAAGAACTCACTCTTTTTTCCTTCCCTTCGTCTCCCTCGCAGGAATCCGGCTACGAGATGAAGCTCGACGCCATGGGCGCCGAGACGGCCGAGGACGTCGAGCTCGCCCTCGTGCTCGGAGGAGAGGGAGAAGGAGGCGGGAAGCAGAAGCGCGATCTCGTGGTCAAGGTCGCGAGCGGCCGCCGGTCGTTCGTGTCGCTGCCCGACGACGCCGACGAGGGCTCGGTGGAGGGCGAGCTGGGCGACGGCGCGTTCACGGTGCGCTGCGGGAAGAAGTGAGGGAGGAGGAGGAAGAGGACAAAAGAAACTGCTCGGCGCGCAAGAGAGAGAGAGAGAGAGAGAGGGAGGGAGAGCTTTTTTTCATGTTTCTTTTGAGTTTTCGTCGGGTTTTTTTTCTTGTCTACTTTTGCAAACGCTGCTCTTTTCGCTTTTTCTCTTCTTCGATCATTCTCCCTCGCCGTCACTATCGCTGTCGCTGTCGCTGTCGTCGTCGCCCCCGTCGCCTCCCCCAAGGACGGTGTCGAGCATGCCCCCCTTTTTCCGCCTCTTGTTCGGAGCCAGGGCCGCTGCGCCGCCTCCACCTTTGCCTCCGTCGGCGCCGTGCTCTCTCGCCTCCGCCGCCGCCGCCGCAGAGACAGCCAGCGCCTCCTCCACGGCGCCCCTCGCCGCCGCGGCCTCCGCCTCCGCCCGCGCCGCCGCCGCCGCCGGGGACGCGGCGGCCCTCGCGGCCTCCCTCCGCCCGCGCGCGTCGCTCACGGCCTCGGCGTCGAGTTCCGCCGCCGTCAAGGAAGCCGCCTGCCGTGGCGTCGCGCGCCCGGCGGCGGCGACCTCGGCCGACGACGCCAGCGTCGCCCTCCGGCCCCGGGGCGCCGCCTTCTCCGAGTCCTCCCTCGCCATCCCCTCCAGCCTCTCGAGGGTGGGGAGGCACTGCGGGACGACGCGCCCGGCGACGGCGTAGGTCGAGTCGAGCGGGCCGCAGGGGTGGAGGAGGACCGCGAGGAGGGGGGGGTCGGAGCTGCTGCCCGAGCCGCCGCCGGCGCGTCCGGCGTTTCCTCCAGAGAGCAGCGCGGCCCGCGAGAGCGAGACCGCCCCGGCCTCCGTGTGATGCAGCAGCGGCGGCGCCTGCCCCGACACAGGGCGAGACGAGGAGGAGGAGAGCGGTTCCGAGCCCCCCCTGGGAGCGGCGAAGAAGAGGCCCTGGCCCGCCGAGGCGCGGGACAGCCTCGCCCCGGCGAGCGCGCCGGCGCTGCCGGCGCCGGCGCCGCCGCTCAAGAGGCCCGCGGCGGGGGCGGCGGCGGCGGCGCCGCCGCCTCCGCTCCCGTCGCACCTGGCCAGGAGCGCCCCTCCCGCAGCCCTGTCGAGGTCGTCAAACACCTCGACGACGAGGCGCACGAAGTCGAAGTCGAGGCCGGCGGACGGGGACGCGGACGGCAGCGCCAGGTCCAAAAAGACGTGCCGCCGCGACGGGTCGCGGGCGGGCAGCGGCGCCGCCGTCGCCGCGGCCGATGCGGCGGCCTCCCTCGCGGCCTCTATCTCGGGGTGCCGCCCCGTGCGCTTGAACTCCTCGAGGTCGCGCTTGCGGTCGATCTTGCCCTTGCCGTCCCGGGAGCCGATGGCGTCTCCGAGGAAGCGCGTCATGGTCGCGCGCGTGAGGAGAGAGAGAAGATGCGGGGGAAGGGGGGGAATCTGATCTGAAAGAATCCAACAGTGAATCTTCCGTCGCCCCCTTTTTTCCTTCTTCTTTCTTCCTTTTTCTCTCTGCTCACCTCGACGGCGGCGGCGCCCGCCTCCGAAACTCCTCCTCGAGCGCCCCGACCACCCCGGCGAAGCTCGAAAAGTCCCCGGGGACGACGGCGATGCGCGCCCCGCGGAGGACGTCGCTCGCTCCCGCGGCGGTGTAGGGGCCGTGCGCCGCCAGGACGATGTCGTCGCCGCCGCCGAGGTCGAGGCCTCCGCCGTCGCTCCCGCCGCCGCCTTCGCGTCCCCCTCCGCCGCCGCTCCCGCCTCGGAGGCCTCTCTTCTCTCCCCTCCTCCTCCTCTCCCTCCGCGCCTCGTTCCCCCTCGCCATCATCGCGAGCAGCGCCTCCACCCCGCCGGCGGCCATCGCCAGGCCCTGCGCCTCGGCTGTGGAGGAGAAGACGACGGCGTCGATCTCCCCGGCGGAGAGCAAGGAGAGCTCGGCCGCCGCAGAAGGGGCGACGGTGGCCGCGGAGGGGGCGGAGGAGGCGGAGGAGGAGAGCCCGGCGGCGCCCTCTCGCCTCCCCTGCTTCCGTCCCCCTCCCCGCCGCGCGTCCGCGGGCGGCGCGGTCGAGTAGGCGGCCACGCGCACGGGCACGGCGCCCACGCGCTCCCGCAGCCCGCTCAGGAACCGGGGGACGACGGGGGGCTCGGCGAGGCCCCCGACGACGGCCGGGACTGGAACCAGAATCCGCTCGTCGGCAAAGCCGAAAATTCCGCCGCGGCCGCGGCCGCCGCCGCCCTCGACCCTCTCCCCCCCTCGCGCCATCTCCGCCACCATCCCCGTCGTCGAGGCCTCCCTCGGCGTCCTTATCAGCGCCGCGGGGACCCCGGCGAGGGCCAGGGCCTCCGCGTCGGCCCCCAGGGCCCAGAGCGAAAGAGCGGAGGAGGAGGAAGACGGGGCGGCGGCGGCCGCGGCCGCGGCGGCGGCGGTGAGCGCCGCGCCGCCGGCGGCGAGGACGTCCTCCCGTCGGCGGGAGGGGGCGCGAGACCCCCCCGACGCCGGGGAGGCGATCGCGGCGATCCTCTCGAGGACGGCCTCGATCCCGGCCCTGGAGGTGAACGCGACCGCGGCGAAGGGCCTCCTCGGGGCGCCCGCCGCGGGCGCGGCGCTCGGGCCCCCCGAGCTCGGACGGGCCCCCCCTCCGAGCGGCAGCAGCAGCTCGCGGAGCGCCGCGTCGAGCTCCTGCTCCTCGCGGCTCCCCGGCCTCAGCCTCAGGGTCCGAACCCCGGGCACGGAGAGCGGCCTGGCCCCCGCCGCGAGGAGCCTGCCGCCGAGGGAGGCGGCGTAGGAGCGCGGCGCCGTGATGAGGATTCGGCGGCCGAGGAGGGGGAGGTTGGGAGCTCCGAATCCGTCGCCGCAGTCATCATCGTCGTCGAGGGGACAAGCGAGCTGAAGCGGTGCAGCAGCAGCAGCAGCGGCGGCGGCGGCGGCGATGATAATTGCGACGGTGTGACGTTTTCGAAGCGGCCAGTCTAGTCGCTGGATCCGTGGCGCGGCGAGAGAGCGCGGCGACGACGAAGCCGATGCAGTCGCCCGCATCTCCGAACGCTGTTTCTTTTTCGGTCAAAAAGTACAGGTCTCTGCAATGTGCTCCTCTTTTTTTACACGAACGTTTTTTCTCAGTCAGCGTCCGAAGAGTCGGACGAGTCGGACGACGAGGAGGAGATTTCGGCCTCGAGCCTGGAGAGGTAGGCGAGGACGGCCTCGGCGTCGACGCTGGTTGCGGCGGCGGCGGCAGCGGCGGCGGGAGGAGGAGGAGGAGGAGGAGGAGTGGCGGCAGGCGCGAGAGGGCACGAGGGGGCGCCGCCGCGGCGCGCCTGCGAGGGCGGCACGGGAACGGCTCCCCGCCCCTGCCGCTCTTCCTCCCCCTCCCCCTCCTCCTCCTCCTCGGCCGCGGCCTCCTCGAGCGCCGCGGAGAAGAAGGCGAGGTGGTCGTCGGCAGCAGCAGCCACGGGCTGGGCCGCCGCTGCTGCTGCCGGCGCCGCTGCTGCCGCCGCTGCTGCTGCCGCCGCCGCTGTTGCCGCCGCTGCTGCTGCCGGCGCCGGCGCCGCAGGGGGCGACGAGGGAGGGGCGGCGCCGGCGCCGGCGCCGGCGCCAGCGGCGGCGCCTCGGCCGCGACCAGCTGCTCCTCGGCCCCTGCCCCGGCTTTGGCCTCGACCTCCGCGGCCTCCGCTACCTCTGCGGCCTCCGCGGCCGGCAGCGAAGAGAGCGATCTCCCCCCCTTTGTTGTCATCAGACGACGAATCCGAGTCCGAAGCGTCCGAAGAGTCGGAAGAGTCGGAAGAGCCGGGAGAAGAGGAGCTCAGGGACGAAGAGCCGGAGGAGGAGGAGGAGGAAGGGGTCCGTCCGGAAGAGTCCGAATCGGACGAGTCGGACGGCGACGAGGGAGCCGGAGCGCGGCGGCGGCCGCGCCTCGCCGCCGGTGCCTTCTTCGCCGGCGCCTGTGCCTTTGTCGGCACCGCCCGCGCCCCCTTCTTCGGCGGTCGTTGCCCCTCCTCCTCCTCTCCCTCCTCCTCCTCCTCCAATCCCTCGTCCGCCTCCTCCCCGACGGCCCGCAGCCACCTCACCTCGGCGGCCCTCGCGGCGCGCTCCTCCGCGGCCCGCTTGGCGAGCACGGCCGCGGCGCCGCGGGAGGAGGCGCCCGCGGCGACGGCGGCGCGAGCGAGGGCGGCGGCTACGCCGCCGCCCTCGCCGCCGCCGTCGCAGCCGCCTCCTGTTCCTGCTCCTCCTCCTGCTCCTCCTCCTCCAGCGGCAGCTGCTGCCCCCGCTCCCGCTCCTCCTGAGATCCGCCGAAGCATCGCATCGATCTCCTCCCCCTCCGAGTCTTCCTCTCCCGCTGCTGCAGCCGGCCGCTGCCGCTGCTGCCCTTGGCCCGGAGGAAGCGGCCGCAGCGGGGAGACCGGCGGCGGAGGGGGAGCCGGCGGGAGGGGAGCGCGGGGGCCGGCTCCTCCCGCGGCCGCCGCCGCGGCCGCGCTCCTCGCCCTCGCCTCCGCGGCCCACCTCCTCTTCAGCGGGGGCTCCAGCGCCGCGGACGAGATCCTTTCGACGGCGTCTCGCAGCTTCGCCTCCAGCTCGAGGTCGACGAGCGACTGCGGCGGCGAGAGGAGAGCGGCGGCGGCCGGCGCGGCGCCCCCGCCCTGCCGCCCGCTTCCCGCGCTCCCGGCGGCGAGGCCGCCGCCCGCGCCGCCTGCCCCCACCAGCGCCTTCCAGGCCCTGCTCCTCAGCCCCGAGTACTCGCCGAGGTGCCTCTGCAGCGCCCTCAGGGGGGAGAGCGCGGCCGCCGCGCCCTCGGCCCGCGCGACGGACGGGAGGCGCGCCGCCCTCTCGAGGGCGGCGGCAGAGGCGGCGGCGTCGCCGAAGCCGCCGAAGCCCGCGGAAGGAAGGAGGAGGCCGCCCCCAGCGGCGGAGGCGAGGGCCGCGGCGGCGGCGGCGGCCGCCGCCGCGCTGGCCCCCGGCGGCCGCGTGCAGATCGGGGCCCAGGGGGCCCTGGGCTCCGCGGCCGCGGCCCCGCCGCCCGGGGGCCGTCGGGCCGCGCCCGCGACGAGGTGCGGGCGGAGGTAGGCCAGGGCGGCGAGGGCGTCGTTCGGCGGAGGCGGGGGAGGAGGAGGGGAGGGAGAGGGCGGCGACGGCGGCGGCGACGGTGCCGCCTCGGCGACGGCGGCGGCGAGCGCGCGGAGCGTCGAGGGGGCGCAGTAGACGCTCACCCTCGGGAAGTCGCCGCCGCTGCCGCCGCCGCCGCCGCCGACGCTCTTCTGTGTCGCGTGCAGGGAGACGACGGTGTAGAGGGCGCCGAGCTTGCAGGCGAGGGAAGGGAAGGGGGCGGGAGCGGCGGCGGCTCCGGCTCGTTGTTCTTCGGCGCCGCCGTCGTCGGCTCCGGCCTCGGCCTCGTCTTCGGCGAGCAGGCTCGCCGCGGCCGCGCCTAGGCACTCGAGCGCCGCCGAGAACAGCGCCTGCGCCTGGTGCGCCCTGGCCTGGACCGCCGCCGCCGGTCCTGCTGCTGATGCTGCTGCTGCTCCGACGCCGCCGCCGAAAAACGCCTGCGCGCCTCCGGAGGACGCCCACAGGGAGGCGAAGGCCGCGAAGGAGAGCGGGGCCGGGGCGAGAGGAGGGGTCGCCGTCGTCGCCGCAGCGTTGGTCTGCTCCTCAAACGCGGCGACGAGGCGGATCACGGCCCTCTCGGAGCTCGGCCTCTTTCCTGCCGCAGCCTCCGCCGCCTGCTGGGCGTCGAGCCCGCGGGGGCCCTTGCCCGAGCGGCCGCCGGAGCGCGGGCCCACGGACTCGCCGCCGCGCCAGGCCGTTGCCGTCGGCATCGCTGCCATCCGACAAACGCCGTCGGCGCCCCCTTTTTCGATCTGTTGCTTTTCCTCGAAAAACTTCTCCGCGCCCGAGCTAGATATCGCAGCCGCCGATCTCCCCGCAAGAACCTGAAGAGGTTCTTGCTGTCGCCGGTGGGCGGGACACGACGCGACGCCGACCGGGCACGCGATGCGAAGAGGAACGGAAGAAAGTGCTCTTGTGAACTCTAGTTTTTTTTTTCGTTTTTTCGTTTTTTTCTTTCAAAAAATCTCCTCCTCTCCCTCTTCTTCTTTGTCAACCCAGCAGCAGTGGAAGCCGTAGGGCAGGCCCGCGCCCAGCTCGGCCCTCGCGACCTCATCCATGCTCTCGGCATCGAGAATCAACAGGAAAGAACCCCCGTCCGCCCCGATCACGAGGGAGAGAACGACGCCGTCGTCCTCTTTTGGGCCCTCTCCTCCTTCTTCTTTCCCGTGCGGCCGCGGCACCATCAGCGGCTCGCCGGGAAGGCACCCCGGCTCGAACCACATCTTCACTCCCTCTCCGCCGCTGACGTCCACCTTGGCCAGGGCGTTGCCGGCGCTCGTCGGCATCACGGCGGAGAGGCCCCACGCGAAGCGGTAAGCTTTCCCGCGGTGCCGCGGGTTGGGCGAGGGGAACTCGAAGAAGAAGGGCTCGCGCGAGTCGAGGTCTGAGTCCGCAAACAGCCTCGCGACGCGAACAGGCCTCGGGGACGCTGCTCCCTCTCCCTCTTTTCCCTCCTCGCCCTCTCTCCCGGGGAGCAGAGGCACGCGCACCCTCGTCAGCCTCGACCGCGTGACAGTCCTGGAGTTGGACCGCAGGTTCTCCAGCGACAAGACGTCGAGCATCGAGGCGTCCGCGTGCGCGGGAACGTCAAAGACGAACTCGCGCGCGCGTTCGTCGACGAACGCGTTGACGACGTGGAAGTAGAAGTTCGGGTCCGGGTGGTCGATGTAAGGGGCGACGGGAAGCACTTTCTTCGACGCAGAAGGGGAGGGAGAAAGAGAGGGAACCGGCGGAGTCTCGTCGGGCCCTCCTCCTCCTCCCCAGCCGGGCCCGAGGCCGAGGTCGACGACGTGGTACCTCGTCCCGAGCCCGGGCACCCAGCTGAACATGAAGTGCCTCGCCTGCCCCGTCAGCGCGCCCACGAGGTCCATCGGCAGCGACCCCTCGGGCACGACGGCCCAGCGGCCGGCGCAGGGGAACTCGTGCACCCAGGGCCGCCCCAGGAGCGGGCTCTGGCCAGCGCGGGGCGCGAGCGACGCGAGCGGCGTGCGCGCGAGCGTCGCGGGGTCCTGCGCGACGACGAGCGCCGCGCCGCCGACGGCCGAGACGAGGTTGATCAGCCGCCCGCGGCGGGCCGGCTGCTGCGCGTGCGCCGTCGTGAGCTCGCCGGCGACGCCGTCCCCGGAGAGCAGCCCGGCGTTGCCGAGCGTCGACAGGTCCGCCGCGTCGACGAGCACCCAGCCGGCGACCGACTCGGTCGCCGCGAGCATCGCCGCCGGCGCGCCACGCCTCCCTCCGCCGCCGCCGCCGCCGCCGCCGCCGCCGCCCGCCCTCGCCGCGGCGCTGCTCCCCCTGGGCATCGGCCGGATCGTCACGGACGCGTTGTCCGTCCAGGATCCCTCCCCGATCCCGAGGGCCGCCCTGGCGAGCGCGAGCAGGGCCGCTGGGACGGGCTGCGGCGTGCCAAACTCCGAGAACCCGGGCCGCCCCGTCTCCCTGAGCGCCCTCCACGCCCTCGTCCCCAGGAAGCGCTGCTGGTGCGTTACCGTCGGTTCTCTCCCACCGCCGCCGTCGATTTCGAACTTGGCGACCATCGCGAAGCCGTCGAAGAGGTGGCGCATGGGCTCGGGGAAGCACCCGGGGCCGACGCGCCAGAGCTCCCCTCGGAGCCACGGCGGGAAAGGGTGGCTGGTCGCTCTGACCCTGATCTGGAGCGGTGTCGGAGCGAGGACTTCGGCGGCCGCATCGCGGGGGAAGGCGGCGGCGCGGGCGGCCTCGGTGGCTGCCGGGGAGGTGGAGGTGGGAGCGGAGGAGGAGGTGGGAGCGGAGGAGGAGGAGTCTGCCGAGGTCGCGGAGGGTGAGGTCGAGCTCGACGAAACTGATGCGGCCCATCTCGAAGAGGTCGGCGCTCCCCTAACAAAAGCTCTGCGGCTTCCAATTCGGGTACGCGAGCACGGGGCCGTCGACCAGACGTCGACGCGTGGAGCG
>Ga0210003_1002096_pt1 | contig 17083 bp, 10 predicted proteins | sample LantaG_FD_182804 | JGI IMG/M metagenome (GOLD analysis project Ga0210003, IMG submission 182804) | Deep subsurface microbial communities from Baltic Sea to uncover new lineages of life (NeLLi) - Landsort_02402 metaG (SPAdes) (version 2) | ecosystem: Environmental > Aquatic > Marine > Oceanic >...
TGATATATTATAAATCAAAAATAAACCACTTTTTAGCATAACAACAACTTGGTCTTCCCCCTCTTCATACGAAACTCCAATAGCCCTATCCAACTGAGGCAATGTAGTCGTAGTTGTGGTCTCAGTAACAGAATCTAAAATACTAAAATAAAGATTACTATCATCGTAGTTCCCATCATTACTACTAGCAGATAACCAAGTAACCCTGATTTTATAATCACTACCCTCTTCTATATCAGATGGAACCTCCCAAGCATAAAGACCTGTATTTGCAACAGAATCTATTATGTTTTCGTAAAAAACACCACCCTTATACAAATCTATCTTAACAGAGTCATTAGAGGACTTTTCAGATATCCACTTAATTTGATACTCGTCTCCTATCTGAATCTCTTCTGCCCCATTTGGAGATATAACCTCAATTGGATTAGTCGTCTTGCCCAAAGTTGTAGTTGTAGTCGTTGCAACAAGGGTATCGGATGATTCAATTTTCGATAAAGTATCATTTACTGTGTCAAAAACATAATGATAAGCCGAATAAACAGCACTATCATTATATAATTCTCCAAATACATAAAACTTCCCTTCATTGCAATATGTACAAAACCTCAAATTAGATTCAAATTCCCTATAATCAAGAAGTATTGTATACTTATCGTTATCTAAAACCCTTATTACTCCCTCATTATAACCAGAAAGAACTACACAAATACGACCATCACTGGAGATATCAAAATCAGACAACTTATAATCGTTAACTTGACAAACAGCACTCCTATTACCATCCCTATCCATTTCCCATAAAACATATGAATCAGCAATAAAATATGAACCGTGATACTCCGAATACCTTATCTTGAAAGGGGATGCAAAATCTCCAAATAGCCCTTGAACAGAGAAGTCTTCCGGATCCATCTTAATAACATTACCACTATAGGAATCTAGAGACCAAAGAGAGTCATCGTATTGATTATACAAACTAATAATAACCCCATCTTCATTAGGGACACTGTATAATTCCGACAAATAATCTGTTCCTAAGTAATTATCGCTCCAATCCTCATTGCCATTATAAGCAAATACATCAACTCCATATCTATACAAGTAATATGGAGTTGTAATATACATAAAGTGATTATGTTTTCCAAAAACGACACTATTAACACTCCCACCAATGTCTATAGAATCGAAATTCCTGACATCTTTATCACTGAACAATATTCTAGTTAAAGTACCATTGTTTGACCCACCCCAAATTAACATGCCGGGAAATGTTGATGATTTAAATGATTCAGAAGATGCATTGGAGGCATTAGAGCTATCCCACGTAAATTTTGGAGTATAAAAAACAATGTCATCTTCGGTGATATCTTCGAACTCATAAGCATTTGGCTCGACATGGGTTCTTACAGACTTAATGCCACTATCATCCTTAGATATTATATCAACATAAAAAGATTCTTCATGTTTAAATTTAGAAGGGTAGTCTTCCGGAACATAGACAGTAGCCTCTTTGCTACTTGATGACAACAAATAACCATTATTCCGACTCAGAATAGCCTCGTAATCCAAATTTGCAGTCGATGATCCATCGATTGTGAATGAAAGACTTGACCCATCTAATCCGTTTGCTGAAGTTCCAACTTCTGCCGTTAAAGTAAAGGGTATAATATCATGATGTTCTACATTAGTAACTATAGCATTTTGAATATTCTTAGTTTCAAAAAAATCATCAGAGCTACTTGAGCTACTTGAGCTACTTGAACTACTTGAGCTTGAATCAATTGAACTCGAGCTACTTGAACTACTTGAGCTTGAATCAATTGAGCTTGAACTACTTGAGATGCTTGAAGAACTTGAACTCGAATCAATTGAGCTACTTGAAGAACTTAAAGAAGAACTACTCGAAGAACTTAAAGAAGAACTACTCGAAGAACTACTCGTACATTCTCCCCACTCTAATGTACCGCTAGGAGGAGCATATGCAGGGCTACTTCCAATCCATTCAGTTTCATCAATAGGATTGTCAGGGGTATTTTGACCCTTATAAGAGTTAACCCCAGTGCCAATACCCCACTGATTAGTTAGCAACCAAATGATTACTTGCCCACTTGGACCAGCCCAATAAGACCTGCCATTATATGTTCCACTCTTTACATATTGTCCATTAACGGCAGCTAATCCAAATCCAGCAACACAAATATAAGTATCATCAATCTCAAAACTACTTGAAGAACTACTTAACATAATACACCTATATAGTAACAAAACCTAAATACTTATTATTATCACGGTTCATTTGAACCAAAAACCATTTATCATGTATATCTGAAGCCACTATAAATGGATTTCCAGTATTCAAATCGACATCCACGGTTCTAGTCGAAAAATAACCATCTATTCTCAAATCATAAACCTGAACCTGCTTACCTCTAACATCTAATAAATTAATTTTACTTCCACTGACCCACCATAACCTAGAGCGAACATAGTCAAATACCATAGACCTGCTATGAGGCATATCAGGAAGTGATATGGAACCAGAAGACGAAGAAGAGTTTTCTTCCATAGAAGAGGAGCTCGAACTATCAGAATTACCAACACTGGAACTCGAAGAACTACTTGAACTATTGCCCAAGATGTTGTTAACACTAAATTTAACCTTCTCTTCCCCTCTACTCCCCAGATAATAAACCGACACCCCCGACATACTTAAATCATTATACGCCTTTACGAAAACCCCTCCATTATTGAAGTTAACAGCGACAGAATGAGGATAGTAAAATAAATCGTCAGAAATAACATCAGTGCTATAATTATCACCATTTAACTTTATTACTCTGTGATTACCAGAATCGGCTATCCATATCTTTCTACGGATATAATCAAACCTAGAATCCAAGGTGTAATTCAAATCACCACCACGAGAAACAGAAGTTATGTAAACAGTGTCAGAAAATAGAGGAGAAATATTTTGAGGATATATAGTAACTCTACCCAAATACTGCCCATCAACATTTGATTCAGAGGTGACAATAGAACCATCTATCTGATTAACATCTATAGAATCCACTCTCCCTTCCAACCACCAACTCCTTATAACGGAATTGTCGGATAACCTAACAGTTTTAATAGTATCAGCAGTATCAATCATATCCCTCACCCATCCCCAGATGAGCTACTACTCGAACTAGCACTCATATCAAGATTAGAAACTATCATTAAGGGAGATTTAGCATCCCTCAAGGATGCTCCATAAAAGTTATTGTAAAGACCCCCAATATACTCTCCCACTGAACCAGAGAAATCTGTTAATCTATAAGCATAATACCCCTCATTAAGAATAAATATATCTGGATTAGCAACGGGGAAAGATTCTTCTAGGCTAGACGTAAAACAGTAAATATCTCCCGAGTCTGACCCGAAAACTATTTTGATACCAGAAACAAAATCAATGTTTAAATACAAGAAAACATTTCCATTACTGACAGCCCCTAAATCTATTTGGTCCACATCCCATGACGAAACTCCATCGTATATAAATTCTTTAGAACTAACCCCAAGACATACGATTATAGGTTCCCCTCCATCCCCTAAGGTCACCCCAATCTTCTTATATCCATTAACTATATATCCAGATACACTAGGAGAAATATAAAATGGGCTTGACTCTACATTATAGCTAACTCCATTAACGGGGGCTTCACTCCCGTCTGAAAAACATAATGCACTATTAACATAAGAAGCATCTGTCGTTTCAGATAACCATCCTATACAAAATTTCTCATTACCATATGAACTATAACCAACAATATCTATTTCCCTTATATCCCCATATAAAAGAGATGGGGATAAGGAGTTAAATGAACCAAAACTCCAAGAATTAGTTACCGTATCAAAAAAGTTATATTTGATATCAGAGCCATCTTCAACATAAGAGATGGCTATTTTAAAATTACAAAAATCTATCCTGACAGAACTAAATGAATTATTGGATTCAGAAATACTACCAACCAAATTTAATGAACTACCAACCCCATACACTTTAAATTCTGCATTAGTAATATCATAAACAACTACATAATATAAATCACTAGTACCGGATTGGTCAGATGACGAACTACTACTATCAATGGATTGCTCTTTTGAAACAATTCCAACCCAACCAATAGAATATGTAACATCTATGTCATTAAAAATCCATGTTCCATCATGACTAGCGACAGATATCCTAGAACCATATATCATATCTCTAGAGAACACAATAATTGGATCTTCTTCCGAGTCCAATATTATAGAATTTGGTGAACTCTTTACATCCTCCTCGGATATATAAACCTGAGATTGACTCAAATAAGACCATTTTAATCCATCCCAAAAAGAATATTTTATTTCATTTCTCCCGTTCTTTTCTTCAATCCATGAGATATGAGGGAACCCCCTATTATCCAATTTCATCGAAGGAGATAAAGATGGATACCTCGTCCTAGAAACGTTTGGTTGATTTTTAAATGGAATGTACTTCATTTATGGCAGCTCTATTTTAAATTTTTCACAGTAATCATATATAGAATTCTTAAAAATACCCTGATAGTACTTCCTATTCTCTTCGATAATATTAATATCCCTGTCTATATCATTCATGGCATTAATAAAATTCCTATCCTTTGGGAGGTACTCAATCAATCTATCCCCAATATCTTTTGGCAATATCGTCTTACAAAGAAATATTTTGTTATAAACTAAGTACTTAATACCAGTCGCATAAGGAGCATTGGAACGAAATTTATGCCCTATCTCAATATCCGTTGTAATCTTGCACTTACCTCCAGCCATCCAAGTTTTCATACTTAAAAACGGCTCAGAGGTACCCCACATCTTCAGTCCTATCAAGCCCCTAATATAGTCAAACCACTCTTTAGAGAACCCATAATTTGCCCCTAAGATACAAGGTATCTCATATTCTCCGTATAAATTATTATTCGACCATTTCGGCTCCAAAACCTCTCTAGATGGTCTATTTGGGTTAGCACTCTCGTTAACCATAACCATATCAGCAGCTTTATACTTCCCTTTATTATTAGACATATCCATTGAACCGTAGCCAAGCCCAACACAAGTCGTGCACCATGCAGTACGTGGCTCTCTCTCTAGGCAATCAATAATCTTATCTAACCAATTGTCATTATTGAATCTCATGTGGGCATCTATAATGAAAATATATGGAGTTTCGCACATATCCGCACCAAGTTGGCGGCATCCATCTACCCCCATTCTTGATTTGTTTCTAATTAGAGTGACATCATCGAATCCGTCAAAGCTAGTACGTTCTACAGAACCATCATCTATAGCTATAATATTAAAAACATCTGATGAGGCCGTATCATATATACTCTCCACAGTAGACCTAGGCTCATCTCCCTCGTTAAGAAATGGCATAATTATAGTTATTTTTTTCATCTTGTTATTATACAAGATTTATTTAGTGCCGGACTCTCTATCACTGTTTTCATCAACAGTGGAACTCTCAACGGAACCATCATTAACCTCCCCAAGAGCCAAAGGTACCCCCGTGGTAGTCGTTGTTGTTGTACTAGAAAAAAATATCTTTTCTGTCAATATTTCTTTGTATTCCATAATAATCCACCTTATATTAACCTATAATTAAATCATTCCGCTTGAGGAGCTTGAAGAATCGCTATATCCATTAGAAGAGCTTGAGCTACTATCAAAAGAGCTTGAGCTACTTGAAGAACTTGAAGAACTTGAACTGCTACTACTCTCATTATCATCATAAGACTCCTCAAGAGTCAATCGCCTAATATCTACTTCTGGATTTTCTATATCCCAAACAAGAGCACCAGTAATGGATTCACCCTGAGAATAGTTGCCATCTATGTCATAAATAGTTAATCTACATAAAATATTACCATTAACGACTATTTCATCCAAATAGGATTGAGGGCTCCAAGAAATCCTCCTTCTCCCCGGCATAACCCTTCCAATATCTCCAGTCATTGATTCAGAAATGGAGTTAGACCACGTTACCCCACTATCCGTAGACAACTCTGCCTCAACATATGCATTTTCTATTTCTTCATTAGCATTATAGACATAATAAAGATCCACAATAGCACTACCGTCATTTCTCTGATACATCTTCATATCTTGAATAAATGGCATAGAAGAATCATAACCACTAACACCTTGGGTCTTTACATAGGACGTAACACCACCCGTGACATCTTCTATATCTATTTGAGCCTCAACAATATCTCCATTCATTACGGGGTTCAATCCTATCACTCTGTACAAATCAAATACATGAGATGTACTTAGCCAATCATCATCAAGATAGGTCTTATAGTTCAAAGAGTCTCTTGTAAATATAGAATACCTGACCCTACTTATATTATTAGCCCCATAAACAGGAGAGAAAGAAATCTTAACTCTTTTATCGTATGGACTAAGTGGCTGTCCATTTTCCCTTGTAATACTTATTTCATCTATATCCACAAGACCATTATAGAGTTCAATATTAAATACCTGAGAATCCGGATAATCAAATACCATTTGAGCATTCGTAACCTCTAGCACATATGGGTCAAATATCACCCCTCCCTCTCCTATGTCACCTTTCAGTACTCCCTCTGAATTAATTAAAACACACCTTACAGGGTCTTTTATAATCTGGGTTGACTGAGTGTAATCACTTGTAAACTCTTCAATATCTAAGGCAAAGTTGAAAGACTTATAGGTAGCAAACATACCAAACAATCTATCCTTCACCATTGGAACTATCTTAGGATATCTTTTTGTATAAGTTATAGCCCTATCTAAAACTTTCCTAGGTGGCTCTGACTCATTCGCCCCAACCCCTATTATTTTCCCGGGAACAAAATCGGCTGTTAAAACCGGATGCTGTGACATAAATATAACAGCTATCTGGTCTGAAATAATAGAGGCTTTTTGCCCATCCGTTAACTTATTAAAGTTCAACAAATCTATATCATTAAAAATCGTGTAAGGGAATATTTGCTCAAGGGTGTCTTCATAATCAGGAATCGAATTTAATATACTCAACTCCCCCATGGATACTTCAATTATCTCTTTCGAAGCAGAATAAACCATTAATTGCAAATGACTCTGATTAATGCTGGGGTAACTACCTTGGTGAACCATCTTCCATTCAGAGTCATCATAGTACTCGTTAGATACATCTAACCTAATGACAATTAATCCAAATAGTCCATAATTTAAAAACGAATCCTGATTTATATTAGGGACAGACCAAGTAAACCTTCTGCTATCCGAATCTTTAGAGCTCTCAAAGTCACTAAATTTCTTAAGGGTGGTTTCCGTCCCATTAACTATATCTACTGCCGTTATAGTAATAGAGGTTTTGCAGTAAACCTCATCTTTACCAAGACTGCCAACCCTATGACCCTGAGGAGCTATATAAAATGTTATATCCTGACCACCAAAGCAAAAAGCATTACTTATCGCTCTTGACTTTTTAACCCCATGATAAGCCTCTGTAAAATACCATATACTACTATCCATGGACAAATCATTTACTCGTCTATCTTTATTTACCCATTCATTCCCTGCATATATATCAAAATTAATGTCATTATCTTCCATTACATCTATGGTCAAAGAAATATTTTCCCTACTTCCTCCATTATGAAGTACATATGGATAAAGAAGATTAGAATACGGCAAAGAGGCATTATCTGATACAACCCCCGAATCAAAAGAAGTCGTATACGTATTAGCCCTTAGCAATGAAATGTTATCCGTAAAATAAGACATGATATATTATTCCAATTATACAGTTCGATTATCCTTTTAACCGAACCTCCCTACCTAACCTACCACAAATGTGCTTCCAATTGCCATAGACCCTATTCCTAGTGCCACTCCACCAGAACTACTTGAGCTTTCGGAACTTGAAGAGCTTGACGAACTACTTGAACTTTCTGAACTTGAAGAGCTTGACGAACTACTTGAGCTTTCGGAACTGCTTGAAGAGCTTGACGAACTACTTGAGCTAATGGAGCTATTTGATGAACTCGATGAACTCGATGAACTTGAAGAACTACTTGAGCTTTCTGAGCTCATAGAGCTACTTGAAGAGCTATCAATGCTACTCGAGCTACTCGAGCTACTCGAGCTACTCGAGCTACTCGAGCTACTTGATTCAATAATACCAAAATCTAAACTCCTACCCTCCTTCTCTACGATACATACACTTCCATCCCTATACTGCTTAACAATATACGGCTTATACAGAAGAGATATTTGAGGGTCAAAATCATCGTACTCACTAATTTCATAGTGATTAATCATCGTATAGCCATCTGTGTGCATATTACAACTAATAATCCTATTATTACCAGTATCAGCAATAACTATCCTACTGGAGTCTCCTTGGCTATAGGTGGCAGAATGAGGATTGTTTAAAGATACTGAAGATTGCCACATAATAGTGCCAATATCAATATCAGACCAAGTAATTTCCCGAATAAAATCACTTTCTTCATAAGAAACTAACAAGGTTTCGTTTTCTTCTGAGTAATCAAAGAAAGAAACCCCGGAGGTAGAGTAAGACCTAACAACCCCTAACAATTCTGGGTCTAATTCTATAATTCTACCATTACCATAATCACTAATTATGTAATTTCCAGAATATATCTGTATGGCATAGTTAGGAGAATTAACCATAATAGTTGAATAAACTATATCTCCATTCAAGGAATCCATAATATAAAAACTACCATCGGCTATGCACATGTATTGACCTGACTGATTTATCCCAATACATCTATTCTCTGACTGAATAATAAATTTTACTTTACCATCTCCATACATCTCAGATATTGAATGGGTATCATTTGCTCTACCAAACACCCTTGCCCTAGGGAGTACCACAACTCTCACTTGCAATGCTTGACCAAATAAATAGCCACTACTGGTATACTCCCACCTTATTAGATGAGTTTCACCTTCTTTAGATGACGTTAATCCGTATAACCTATTTTTATTTAAGTAATTAGAAGTCACCTGAGATATATAGGCATCTGTCCTCCATGTTTCAGAATCATCCTTTCTGTATTCAAATGCCAAATCAAACTCTCTCCATGCTTCAGAGAAAGCGATAAACTCAAAATCTATATATTTAAGCGTAACATTGGTTTTCCTAAGTGAATAGGAAATGTCTCCTTGCAAATGCCCCGATATTGTTGACCAACTACCTATACTCATTATATCAATCAAACCTCACTTGAAGAACTCTCTGAGCTTTGGCTCGAGCTACTTGAACTACTTAAACTACTTGAACTACTTGAAGAATCACTTGACTCACTTGAGGAAGAGCTACTCTGATCCAACTCACTCCCCGAAACAGTTCTAGCTCTTGCATAAGAATAAGAAGGATTAAATTGCCCACCAATTATAGCCTTCAAACTACCTGAACCTGAAATCTCTAATGAGTTCAAAACAACAGCCCCGCTAACACTATCTCTCACAATATGTATATTTGTATTATTATGATAAACGATGCATCCATCTGATTCTCTTAACAATATTTGCCCTTCACTTCTTAAATCATAATCTGGTAAATTAATTGTCCAAATCACACCGGAATTATATTTGACAAGGAGATTATCAACTCTATTAAGTATATAAATGTTCCCTTGAGAGTCTCTTACTATCTTATCAACCCTACTGAGTCCAGTATCTATATAGGTTTCATCCAATACCCCACCCGAATACTGTCCAATATAATTATCTCCAAAAGAAACTAAATACGAAGATTCATTCTCGAGGCATAATCCTAAAACAAACTTACTTGAAGCATCATAAGACAGAGTTCTGTCACCTCTATCACACTCAAATACTATATCTCCGGTGTCAGTTGCTCCTACGAAGCAAAGGTTGCCGTTAAACTTATTAAGTTGTTTTATCAATTTATGCATTTATTTTAACTCGTATCATGGCTTTATTTAAAGTAATTTTATGGTGAACTTGAAGAACTACTTGAACTTGAAGAACTACTTGAACTTGAAGAACTACTTGAACTTGAAGAACTACTACTTTCACTACTAATTGAGGAACTCGAAGAACTTGAACTACTTGAACTCGAAGAACTACTTGAACTCGAAGAACTACTTGAACTCGAAGAGATGCTCGAACTCGAAGAACTATAGTCAACATCTATATCAAACGGATTAGACACACAAAAAATCCTATCTCCATTTAACTTCTTTAAACAAACCTTGCCTCTGTCTATTTGCCAAAAAGAACCCCTACTACCATCAACACATACACCCAAAGAACTATTCAATAAATTTACAGAATTATCTCCATCCCTTAATCCATCGTGAGTATCAACCTTGTAAAGGGTTGATTCATTCCCAAAAACATATACGGAATTGGTGCTCCCATCTATTCCAATGTCTGCCCCATCAAAGCTTCCAATTTCATACCTTTCAATAACTTCAGACCCGTCGGCTGCTATCCTATAAATCTTTCCACCCTTCTCAGCAAATATATTACTAGCTACAGATGAGCTAATAACCAACCTCATTCTATAAGAAGAATAAAAAACCTTACCGTATTCACCTATAGGAAAATCAATCCAAGTAACCCCATTATCTAAACTATAATAGAATACTCCCTGAATAGATGATGTATGCTCACGATATGTGCTTAGACTATATAAAATTGGACGGAAGAACGAATTTTGAGACAGCTCTACCTCATATCCAACTGGAATCCCATATTGGACATCCTCTTGAGAAACATCCCACTCAAATGTCTGAATTTTATATGACATAATATCATCACATTATACAATTATGTGCTTATTATAACCCCATTATTCAATAATGGTCTAGCATCTCTTGGTTTAACTAAATAACTTTCTCCAAATGACCATACAACATTGCCCCAAGAGTCAACCTTTATGACCCTACTAGAGAATGGAGAATCTAATCCATCACTTTCAAGAATTATATATTTATCCCTAGACGAAACCCTATGTCTGGTAACGGTAATCTTGCCCGTCAAAATACCGGGATACACAAACCAATTAACTTCTCCGACAGAAACGAATTTATGACTAAATCTTTCTCCGGGCTCTAAAACAGGACTCTTAAATATATCCCCATACAAATTAAGGTCAGGGTCAGCCTGAAACTGACTATAGGTCGTAGTACCGGAATATATAGATATAGGGCTAACAGAATTGTTTTCCCATACAACTATAGAATTTTGCCTAATAAATAAATCTGTAGGGTCTATGGCATCATCCCTGACACTAACAACTATTTCATCTTGCCTGACAATATGGAAGTCAGGAACGTATCTATCAGAATCGTATTGCCATTCTACCCTAGGAGTCTCTGTTTCAAGGTCTGTCAAAGTAATAATAGCCCTCTTGTTAATCGAATCCCCTATCAATATCTCTTGGTCTCCTACCTTCTCAGCACTTCCCAGTATGTCTTTTGCATTTTCTTTATTGCTAGCAAATATTGCTGCATTATTAGACATTATAACATCAGATTCCATATTCATCTGGACAACACTGTGCCCATTAAGGTATTTCGTTCCATATACCAAATCCGAAGTTGGAATTAGAGGTAACTCCGTAGTTGTGGTAGTTGTCGTAGCCTCAGAAGAAGTAGTATCGGCTTGATCCGCCAGAGAGGTGGCCTCCTCTTTAATTCTATCAGAAAACTCAGCAGCTCTATCTGCATCTCCTAGTCCGTTAGTCCACGATCTAGACCTAAGCTTTGAAACTAAAACAGTAGGACGACCATCTGGATTTACCGAACTAGTATCACATGGAATTACTTGAATATCAATCGGAGAATAAATATTCTGAAAATACACGTTAGAAACGTCTACATCTTTCCTTATTGTCGCAGTAGTTATTGATTTATCCAAGTTATATATAGCTTCTGGGTCAACATAAAGCCTAACTCTAGCATTAGAGTTTAATCCCACAATAAATTCAGCAGTTGCAGAACCGTATGAATAACCAAAACTGTTACCCCTACTATCAACGAGAGTCAGGGTAACGGTGTGAGAGCCATACTCTAACCCATCAATAGCAATGGGGTCTGTAAGATAATAGTCAACCGGTGCCCATCCATCTACGGCATAACGAATATGCTGTCCTGTTGGCAAAACCGGGAAATTATCAACTTCAAATTCTACCACAATAGGGGAAGAAGAATAAACCTGATTAGGCTTGGGTGTTAAAATTGATATATATGGGTCAGAATACTGTGAAGACTGAACGGAAAAAGTCCCTTCAGCTATAGCCTCTATATTCGTATTTAACGTACCGTCATCGTTTACTAATTGAGCTTTAATAGAGTGAGTTCCTAAAGAAAGATTATTAAATGTTATATTGTCATCATAAATATCTTGAGGAGTCCCATCATCTAAGGTCACTCTGATTCTATTCGAGTCTCCAGATATACCTAAAGTAAAATTATAAAGCAAAAACTCAATCGTAGCAGTAGACTTAGTAAACATTTTTTGCTCATTCGGACTACCTATAATAATAGTCGGAGCCAATTGGTTTACCATGTAGTTTAACAAAGACCTATCTGCCCCCTGCAATTCAATCTTCAATACATGAGAAGTGAACTTAAATTGAGTAAGAAAACGCACATCATCACTAACAGAATTAGACGTAGTGGATGTCTGATATATATCGTACCAAATATTATAAGCTTCTTCGTCTACACCCAGTAACGTTACGATAGAATCATTAAGATAAAACTTATGAGCCCCCACTTTTAAATATAACCTATCCATATTTAAACCATTACCACCCTGATATATATTCTCTATATCTTCGCTGAAGGCGACATAAAGAGTTCCATTGTTAGGATTATAAATGGAATGAATGACGTCAAGAGTAGCCCCCAAAGCTAATGTACTGGTTGTTGTAGTCGTAGTTACTGCATCTTCAATTATAACATTAGACCCCGGACCTTCGTCTTCTGTACCATAATTATCTATAGGAACATCTATCCAACTTCCATAAAATCCACGAACTAGCTGACCATATTTATTTAATTCTACAACCTTATCATAATCAGTATCAGTAACCCATATGTTACCGTTATTACCTCTTGACACACCAGTTATGAGTCCAAACGAAGGATGAGCTCCATTAATAACCTGAGAAGTGCTTCTTGGAATAGAAGTACCCGTTATCTTATAGAGTTCAACTAAAGTATCATCTACCTGTACAGCTTCTCCATAAGACCCAAAGAAAGTATCATTAATATCTCCCGTTTCAGATATACGTATAGTCCCGGGGCTAGTGGTCGAGTCTATACTAAATAACTCTCCACTATCCCATTCATCCTGATTTTCATAAGTGAACTGATTTTCAACATCTGCTGAATAATAATCAAGATATAGCCTCCTTAGACACGCAGACCTTGTTAAGTCGTCCGAAGCCCCGAAATAAACTTCTATCTCAATATACTTATAAAGATTTGATGTAGGGAGGGATATATCAGAACCGCTAACAGAACTATACGAAGACCAACCAGCTATATCTAATCCCTGTTCGTTATTAGCAACCCTAGTTCGGTACTGAAGAGCAATCCCTGTAGATTGAGTATCACTTGGCAAAGAGGCATCCCATCTAACTCTCCAGAAATCATATGGGAAATCACTTCCGTACCTTAACCTGATATATCCATCTTCCTTATATGTATTCCCGGTTGTTAGATAAATGTCATCTAGATTTAAATCAAAACCCTTGGATGTATCCCACCCTTCTTGGGAACTAATATAAAACCCTATGGTATTAATTTCTGAACGAGAATAAGAAGAAATATCAATAGTGACTTCCTGCCAACCGTTTTTCAATGTATCAACATTAATGGTTTGAGTATTTCTATTAATAACTTTTGTATGTGAACCCTGAGTTCCCCTAGTATTGTCATTAAGAAAGAAAAACACATCACCGTGACTTACACTTTCTGTCTTCAAAAAGAAAGTTATTTTATCATACCCTGACCAATCCTGAGCATCAAACTGCCTCTGTATTACCAGTGCTATCTCTACCGACTGATTACCAACTACGAGTCGAGCACTAGATGGAGGGTCTACATAAGTTGACGTATCGTTAGATAAAGTTATACTTAGTGAACTTAAATCATTAGTTACCACATCCCACTGACTTATGTCACTAAAACTATCAATAGCAAGTGTATTTTCTTGAGCCTCAAGACATACAGATCCACCATCTATTAATACATTTGAGTTTGTACCACTCTTAAACTCTGTCTCACTATCCCATGAATGAGTGTAAGCGTTTTTCCCAGAAACCGACACTCCAGTAATGGTATGCTCACCACCTTCAGCATAAGTTCTGGTATCCACCGTAGCCGTAGTGTTTTCCCAATCGACATACGAATCCGGGCTTATTCCCGGAATATAAGCCAATTCATTGATAAGATACTCATCTATATTTGGATAAACGTGCTTTAATGCCAATATTAACTGAAGTAAATCTACAGTAGAAGTCTCCCCCATTAGAGTGGAGTTCTCGATAGACAAAGCCTCTACAAATGAATCTAATTGAGCATGAGTTAAGGTACCCTGATTAATTAGCTGAGTAATATGGTCTAATTGAGGCAACCTGTCCTGATCTAACGTGCCAGTCTGTATGATAGATGCATCCAAATCAGGAAGATTTCTCTGACCCAATATTCCAGTAACCTCTGAGTTAAGGTCTACGGGTGGAGGATTACCTACCCCACCGATATGTCTATGTTCCGAAATAAGACTTCTAATTAAACCTACAAACCCAATGAAGGTTCTTCCATCTGTATTAATGCCGGTAACATCAGTCTGGTCTGTATCGACATAACCCAAGTATAAAGCATTACCACTAGTATCCTCTGAAACAAAAGAATTAAATCTAGTTTCTTGAGTCCAATAACTAGTATCTGACAATTTTGCATAAATGTAGTTTCTAGTATTGGAAGTTAATTCAACCGTAGTTCCATCCTTTGAATTAACCGCAACAAAGTTAACATTACCAGACCCAGGAGTGACCACAATAGACAATCCACTAGACTGAATAATATCCCACCCTTCTATGATTCCATTACCTATTATTTGATACAAGGCATATAACTGAGAATCTAGAGTTTCCCATCTTTGCATTTCTAAAGTTGACGATGTTGTATCACCCTCTTCGAAATACCCCAACTTATATTTTGATGTTCTTATACTCATTAAATCACCATGTTATTTAGAAACCGTAAGGTTAGGGTCTCCCCATTTATTAACTCCAGCAATAAACAATTTGGGGTTAATATTTTCCCCCAACCAATCGGCAGTAGCCCTTTCATCGTTACGAATATGGGCTGGTATTTCAGGTCCAAAATCAATATTCTCATAGGCCCTAATACCCTTTTGTATGGCCGTTTTTACACTACCAATATTTCCTCTAATAGCCATTATTCACCCCCAAGCCATTCGACATTATATTCACAAGTAATACTATTGCTATCCGCACTATAGTCCCTCTTAACTCCCATTACTCTATACTCTTCTCCGTCAACTTCGACAAAATCAAACAGCAAATTAATATCATCCCCATACCCAACAGTCTTAAATGAAGACTTCCTAATGGGATAAAATATTCTTTGAGACAATCTTTCAGCCCAAGTCCTTGCAGTCTCTATGTCCCCCAATGCAGCTTGGTCAACCAAATGTAACTTACGATATACAACCCTATCCTGATTTCCGATAGCACTTTTAGTAAACAAAACAGATGCCCTAGTATCCCTATTTAATGTCCATATATTAATTCTATTAACGGTACTGGCAAAATTATACTCAACCTGCTTTTCATCTAAAATGATATTAGAAGGCGAAGATAACGGATCCCTGAAGTAACTTCCGCTTATCCCAGCCTCTTCGTCATTTGAAAATAAACCACCCGGCAGTCTTCTTATATTCATGAATCCATAGTTATCAAAATACATAAACGCCTCAAACCTTTGCAAAATATTTATCATACAATCATAAATACTCTGTTTAGCCGGAAACCTCATGACCGGTTTAGAAAAAGTATACCCAGATGGCAAAAAATAGTCTTCCTCATTGTCATCAGGCCAAGAAGAAATAAAAGCAACAACTCCAGCTCTTTCAGCCAAATCAATCAAAGCCTTAACAGCGACCATTCCATCATAAAATGGACTGTTTACTATAGGAGTATTCTTCAAAACTTGCATATAATCCTCGCACTGCAACGTCAATGTCTCCATTCCAGCCGTTTCCCCACTTGATGCAGACATTACAATACCCTTAAATGTTTGAGTTTCTGCCCCATCCCAACCCCACCTAATTTTTATACCCCGTTGTCCTATCTTCAAATAGTCAAACATCCCACCCTTATTGTAAAGAGTAATAGAAGCTGTAGCTTCTGCATGAAAATAGTCCGGAGCACTAGCACTTTCCGTGGCTGAAATAATATAATCAGTTATCGGAATGGTTTCCTCACCACCAATACTAGGTTCTTTTTGAGCCCCTCCCTTTAGCCTGAAAAAATATGGACAGCCAGCCTTTTCTATAGTCAAATCACCATCTCCAGTGGTGAACGTTACATCATCTGGCCTCATAACCAATATATAATAGTCTGCATCTGGAAGGGTTGTGATACCAGCATCAGACCTTTTGAGAAAATATATCCTACCTAGTTGATGCATCCCAAAACCTTCAGGAGAGGCGTTCCCACTAGAACTTATAAATTGTCTGCAATCAACTCCATAAAGAGTTGATGGGTCGTCAGGCTGTTGAGGTAAAATACAAACCGGACCTTCAAAAGTTCCATCATTCTTCACCCCCCTATACGGAATATCTTCTACCGTCTCGTCTTCCTTTAGTACTGACGGAACAGGAATAGAACAAATAGATATAGGGGCAAATATCATAGGGCAAACATTAATCGCCGCTATAACATTAGAACCGTAAATCCTCATTTTACCAGCCGCTATCTTACATTCAACCAAGATTCCCGCATCATCTCCCT
>Ga0210003_1002097_pt1 | contig 17080 bp, 10 predicted proteins | sample LantaG_FD_182804 | JGI IMG/M metagenome (GOLD analysis project Ga0210003, IMG submission 182804) | Deep subsurface microbial communities from Baltic Sea to uncover new lineages of life (NeLLi) - Landsort_02402 metaG (SPAdes) (version 2) | ecosystem: Environmental > Aquatic > Marine > Oceanic >...
CCGTATCCAATACCCCCAAGGGGAGTCGAACCCCTGTCTCCAGGATGAGAACCTGATATCCTAAGCCACTAGACGATGGGGGCATTTAGTTTTTAGTTTATAGTTTTTAGTCGTTAGCTTATTAGGTTATTAGCGTTATCTCCAAATCACGGAAACTTTTAATCTTGGCCCTGCCTGCGTTTGGACTCTTCGTCACTTTTTAACCACTAAAAACTAATCACTAACAACTAACGAGTAGCGGCGGTTGGATTCGAACCAACGACCCTGGGCTTATGAATCCCATGCTCTAACCAACTGAGCTACGCCGCCAAATACTGCCAACGGCTTAAACAATAACAATTCTCGGTGTGTCTTGTCAATCATCTTGGCACGAAGAATTTGTAAGAATCCACCAATGGTGCAGGCTCTGTTTGGCGGAATTTTCTGTTTGCAGCCTCCAGAGACATTTGCGGCAGAATTCCCACTCAGCGTCCGGCGTGCTGCTACTTTGGCGAGTTGCCAGGGGGCAGCCCAACAGTAAGATACAGATTACGCGCCCTCTCGAAGCATGAGTGTCTTCGCATATTGACCAACTGAAATTCCGCCGGCTAATTCGCGTGCCGAAGGCCCTTATGCATTGAAGCTATTGTCGGTCCGAACCGCGTTTGGGGCCTTGTAAAGGCACACTGCTGAACTATTTAAGGAAAATCGTGCTGAAAGGCCGATAATGATTATATGCTTGAGATGGCGCTAAATCTGGAGCAGCGGGCGGCTGAGTTGCCGTTCAAGCTGCTGGTTGGTGTGGGTCTGGCCTCGGTCATAGTGGGTTTGTTTATCTGGCTGGGCGGACTGGGATTCAGGAAACTGCTGGCCATAATTACCGGGGCAGTGGCAGGCGGTGTGGCCGGCTACATTGTACTGGGTACAAATACCATGGCTGTGGCCGTTTCAGCAGCAGTCGGGGCGGTTATCGCGGTGATGCTCGAAAAGGTATTCATGGCACTTCTGGCGGCGGCGCTGATGGCGGCGTCTGCGTTCTGCATCATAGCTGAACTTAAGGAAATTGATTTAAGCAACGGATTGTGGCAGGGCCTGCGGGCGATGCCCTTCGAGGGCCTGGCCGTGATGGCAGCGGCTGTGGCGGTTGCAATAGTGCTCACGATATACCTGTGGAATTTCATGTCGGCCTTATGCTGCGCGGTTCTGGGAACTCTGCTTGTTTTTGCAGGAATGGTTTTGCTCCTGCTGTACAAAGGCACGCAGCCGATTACCGCCATTTCCAACAAGCCCTTGTTTTACGGCGGCGTTTTTGTGGTGATGGTTGCTTTCGGTGCAGTCGAGCAATTGCTGCTGTGCAAGGGCAGTCGAAAAGAAGCAGGAAAAAAGAAGACCGTCGCCGGCAAAGAAGAATCGGAACCAAAGCACCGCAAATGGAGGACTTCATAGCCTGCTGAGCATGTGGTTCCGGGAACCCGGTGCTGTTCGGGCCTGATGAAGTGCCATAAGCAGATTTATTAGGAGAAAGAGGATGGATTTTCTGACCGTGCTGGCGCAGACGGCTGAAGTGACCAACCATACGGCGACAGAAGCAGTCGTTCCAATTGATTTGATATGGGAATATGTAACATCGCTCAATTATCTCGAAGCTGTTACGTTTGTGTCGTTTGGTGCGGTATGCCTGATGTACGGGTGGCGCGTATTCAAGATTTTGGTGGTAATCAGCTTCGGGCTGCTGGGCCTGACCCTTGGGGCGGTCGTAGGAGACAGGATTCAGGGTAACAACAGCCAGCTCTGGGGGGGATTCATTGGCTTGGGACTGCTGGCAGGTTTTTCGATTCCCCTGATGCGGTATGCGGTAAGCGTACTCGGAGCGATAGCCGGCGGTGTACTTACTTCGGCATTGTGGTACGCCTTTGGGCTTACGGAGCAATACATCTGGGCGGGCGCGCTTATCGGCATGATAGCCGGGGGGATGGTGTCATTTATCGTTTTCAGAATCGCCGTTATGCTTTTCTCCAGTCTCGGAGGCAGCAGCCTGATAGTAATAGGGCTGCTTGCACTTTTGTATCTATATCAGCCGACAAGCACCGCCATAAAAGAACTCGTCCTTGGTAGAAGATGGTTCTTAACAGCCGCTCTTCTGATACCAACGACAATTGGCCTGATAGTGCAGAACAAATTCATTAAAGCCTCGAAAGAATGGCGCGTGTGAGTTTTGTCGGCCTTAGTGCGGTTCTTTGAGCATCAGTTCTTTGTATCCACGCCCTATAAAAAGTAAAGTTATCGGTGCTTTATTGCCGAAGGGAATATAGGAAGTCATTTTTCAGTACTGAAAAGGCACTTCTGTATTGAGGTGAGGGTTTTAGGCCGTCAGTTTTATGGCTGGGGGAAGTTGGCTAAGCGGCAGTGGTCGCAGAGTGCGTCAAGCGTTTAATCAGGTTCGAAGGTTGTATTTTGATGAGAAGGGGTAGGCTATGAAGAGCAAAAACAGAGCAGGCCTTGAGAAAGTTGTTGTGACAACCGCCCTGTGCGCAGCAGCCGCGGCAGTAGCGTTTCAATGTGCAGGCTGTGGCAAAATGAATGCCCTCAAGCGAAATCAGCTCAAATTGCAGAAGATGGTGCAGAGTGGTAATCAACAGATAGCCGGCAATATGGCGACAATAGAGAAACGCCAGATTGTCCTGCAGAACGGCTTCGAAGCGAGCTCCAGCCAAATGGCAAATAGTATGGCAGCGGTCCGGCAAACTCAGGGTGTGCTGCGAGATGAGATGAGAATTCAGATAGAGCAAATGATGGGCAGTATCGCAGCGATACAGGACGCCCAGGTGCAGTTGCACACGGGTATTGAGAATAACACTGAGCGACTGTCGGTTAATACGTCTAATCTCACTGCTAATCTGACTGCGGTTCAGGACAACGTGGTCAGAACCCGGCAGATGCTTGCGAATCTGCAAAAAACCCAGGTACAGTCGCAAAAGGGCATTGAAAACAACACCGAACGGCTGTCGGCTAATATGGCGAATCTCAGCAAGGTCGAAGGCAACGTACTGAAGGTCCAGCGTATGCTCGCAGATTTACAAAACCACTCCGGTCAAGTGGCGAACAAGGTTGCCTTGATTGGTGAAAAACAGGCCGACCTGGGCCAGTCTCAGGGGGCGGCGGCGACCGGCATCCGGCAAATACTGAGCAATTTCGAGGCGCTTGGCGAAAGCCTGGCCGAACTGCACGAAATGCTCGCAGCCGTTCAGGACAGTAGCGAAAAGACGACGACGAAGTTGGCGGAAATCCGCCGGAACCAGCTCGAGCTGCGAGGAAGTATAGAAGACAACATCCGACAAATAGCCGAGAATGCAGAAGTAATCGAGCAGCTAAATCCGAGCGTTCTGCCTTCGGAGTCGCTGGAGGCCGTACCTGCTGAGAATCCAATCGCCACTACGGCAAAGGCTGCCGAGAGCGACGAATAGTTCCTTTGCCGCCGTTGTGATTTAAGACCGTGTGATTGTCGTACCCTCGAAGAAGATTTTGTGCTTCTTCGGGGGTTTTTTTAGCGGATGATTAAGCAGCTCCGCAGGCGGCCAAGGGTCTCTGTCGGTATGTCCTTGACAGCAGGCAGCGGCATTTTTAGTATGATGTCCGGCCCTCAGTGGATAAGTATTTCTGTTGCGACCGGTTAATACCTGTTACGAGTGAAGGGACGGCAAATGAATTACAGGGAGCATCCGTGGATGGGAGTATTTCCGGCGACGCTGTGTGCTTTCCGGGACGACCAGAGCGTCGACAAAGAGGGTCTGCGGAGCTACATCCGGGACCTTTGCGGGGTCGAGGGTCTCAAAGGGCTGGTGTGCAATGGTCACACGGGCGAAGTTATGTCGCTGCGACCGAGAGAACGGGCGGAAGTTACACGGGTCTTTGCTGAGCAGGTCAAGCAAAGCGGTAGCCCCTTGAAAGTGGTTTCGGGTGTTTCGGCTGGGGGAAGTCACCAGGCCATCGATGACGCCATTGCGGCCAAGCAAGCCGGGGCGGACGCCATTTTGCTTATGCCGCCGCACCACTGGCTGCGTTTCGGAAGGTCGAGTCAGACCGCTGTGGGGTTTTTCGAAGACGTGGCGGCGGGCGGTGGAATCGAGATTATTGTTCATCAATACCCCGCCTGGACAAAGGCAGGCTACAGCCTCGAAGAGATGCTGGAGCTTATTAAGATACCGCAGGTAGTCTGCATCAAAATGGGCACGCGGGATATGGCTCGCTGGCTGTGGGATTACGAGCAGTTAAAAGCTGCCAGGCCGGAGCTTTCTATCATTACCTGCCATGACGAGTATCTGCTGCCTACGCTTCTGGAGGCCGGCGACGGCGCCCTTATCGGCTTCGCCGGTTTTGCGCCCGAGCTGATGGTGAAACTTGTCCACGCCTGTCTCGATGGCGACCTGGAAGCTGCCAAGAAAGCCCAAAGGACCGTGGCGCCGTTGGCTAGACTTATCTACAACCTTGGCGAACCCGGATGCGGCGCACACCAGCGTATGAAAGTGGCGAAATGGCTGCTTGGCGAATTTTCGAGTCCCGTGTTCAGACGCCCGCTCCGGCCATTATCCCAGGCGCACCTTGACGAAATTCGCCGGGGCCTACAGGCAATCGGACTAAAAACCGTCAACTAAGAACACGTATGAGAAGACAAGAAAAGGCCACAGCCGGAGCCCCAGAGCGCATTGAAAATCATTGACTGGATAATTGTAGCGGCTTACTTTGCTTTTGTCATCTGGCTGGGCTCACGTTTTGCCAGGAGACAGACGAGCTCCGACCGATACTTTCTCGGGAATCGCAGCTTGCCCGGCTGGGCGGTTGGAATGTCGATTTTTGCAACGATTATTTCCAGCTTATCGTTTCTTGCTCTGCCCGGCAAAGCGTTCAAGGACGATTTGCAGTACCTTGTTACTATTGCTTCGGTTCCTATAGCAGCGATAATTGCGACATCCTTTATCATTCCCCTGTTCAGGCAAACAATAAAGCTGAGCGCGTACGAATATCTCGAGAAGCGTTTCGGATTGCTGGCACGGTTCTACGGTAACAGTATTTTTCTCATCACCAACTATTTTAAGATGAGCCTGGTGCTTTACCTGCTTTGCCTGGCTATTGCCGGCATAACAGGATGGAATTTGTATATATTAATACTTCTGGTCGGTCTTGCTACAACGACCTACACATTCTTCGGCGGTATTGAGGGTGTCGTCTGGACGGATGTCACACAGGGGATTCTGCTTCTCGGCGGCGGTGTAATATCGCTGCTGCTCATGCTTTTCCATTCTCCTGCGGCCCCTTCTGAAATTCTTGCGACCGCGTACGATGCAGGAAAGTTCAAACTGGTGTCACTTGATTTTCAGTGGAGCCAGGTCTCCGTTTACGTGCTGGTCTGCTTCGGCTTTAGTCTTTATATGACCAGATACGGCACCGACCAGACAGTTGTCCAGCGGTACCTCCTTTCATCCTCAACCAGGCAGGCCCGCCGGAGCCTGTGGGTCTCAGCCATATTCCTGTGCGTAGTGTGGCTGGTGTTTATGTTCATCGGCGTTCTGCTTTGGGTCTACTACGACGTGCAGCCGGGGCTTCTTCCGGACCACGTTCGCGCCAGGCCCGACCAGGTCTTCGCGTACTTCATTGGACATGAGCTGCCGTCCGGGGTAGCCGGCATGATTCTTGCCGGTCTTTTTGCCGCTTCGATGTCCACGCTTTCGTCGGACCTCAACAGTATCGCCTCGGTCCTTGTGGATGACTTTTACAACAAGATTGCCAAAAGCTCCGACGATAAATGGCGTCTTTTGTTTTCGCGAATCAGCGTGCTTGTGATTGGTTTTCTTTCCATCTTTCTTGCCCTGGGCCTTACAAGATTTACGTCGATGGTCGAAGTTTTCTTCGTTTTCAGCTCAGTCATAGCAGGCGGAATGATGGCGATGTTTTTTCTTGGGCTTTTCACCAGACGGGGCAGCAGGAAAGGCTTGTACGTCGGTCTTGCAGTTGGCGTGGTTTTTATAGCCTGGGCAGCCTTGACCAACCCGTCGAAGGCAGACAACTGGCTTCCGGAGTGGCTGCCAAGGTTCCGCATACATATTTACTGGTTGGGCCTGGTAAGCAACATTCTTGTATTTGGAGTCGGTTATCTGGCCAGCCGAGTCCTCAGTCCCGGATACTCAGCCGAGACGGCACTTACCGTCTACGGCAAAGATTCCGCCCAGGTCAGGCAGCAACAGAATCTGTAGTGTTGCAATTGTTACTCTCTTTGCCTACAATACTTACGAACAACAGGAATCCAAGAATTGTAAGGAAAAGAAAATGGCTGTAAAAAAAGGAAGGTCCTCTTCGGTGCAAAATGCAGGCGTTATCCTGCTTGTCGCCTTGATGCTCTCAGTGCCGGCGCCGGCGCACACAAATTCCGGTTTGGCAACTCTTAGCCTTCCGGGCGGCGTGAAGCTGGAGATGGTGTGGATTCCGGCAGGCAGCTTTGAGATGGGTTCGGCCAATAACGAGCCCGGCCGGGCAAGCGACGAAGGCCCACGCCGTACCGTTACCATCAACTATGATTTCTACATCGGCAAGTGCGAGGTAACGCAGGCCCAGTGGGAGGCGGTGATGGGTAGAAATCCCGTCTATCGGTGCGGCATCGGCCCGGATTATCCTGTCACTCATATCTCCTGGGACGACTGCCAGGGATTTATCAGCAAACTCAATCAACTCGGTATCGGAACTTTTCGGCTGCCGAGTGAGGCCGAATGGGAATATGCCTGCAGAGCGGGGACAAGCACGCGTTTTTACTTCGGAAATTCATACGAGGCTGGAGATGCGTGCGGACAGGGCCAGGCCGGCTTTCTTGCCGGTCAGAGGTCCGACTACATGTGGTTTTGCGGAAACAGCGATGCGCCGGGCGGCCCGAAATTTGGTGCGCGAGTTGTCGGGCAAAAACGCCCCAATGGCTTCGGACTCTATGACATGCACGGCAACGTGTGGGAGTGGTGTCAGGACGAGTACCACGCTAGTTATGACGGTGCGCCGGTAAACGGCAGCGCCTGGCAGGGCGCCGGCAGCAGCTCTCGCGTGCTTCGCGGCGGCGCCTGGAGTTACAACGCAAAGTACTGCCGGTCGGCCTGTCGATGCGGCTACATCGCGTCGCGGGCCTATACCTTTCACGGCCTTCGCCTGGCGTGGTCTCCGCACAAAATGTACTCGAAGCAGTGGTACGGAAGCTGGCAGGCCGCCGCCATCGCCGACAATATCATCTCCTACCAGACGGAATTGGGCGGCTGGCCCAAGAATATGCACTGGCGGCTACACGGCTATCAGGGCGAGAAATTCACAAAGAACTGGGCAAATACAATCGACAACGGTGCAACTCATAGGGAGATGCGTTTTTTAGCCAACGTGTACCACGCCGCAGAAGAAAAACGCTTCAAGGATTCTTTCCTGCGTGGGTTGAATTTTCTGCTTGAGGCCCAGTACGACTCGGGCGGCTGGCCACAGCGATACCCGCCGGGCGGCGACTATGGAGACTGCATTACGTTTAACGATGATGCAATGCAGGGCGCTGTGAAACTTATGCGTGACATTGCTGAAAAACCTGAATTCGCGTGGCTGGATGCAAAACGTCGGCGAATTGTCGAAGAGGCTTACAAGAAAGGCCTTGAGTGCATCCTGAACTGCCAGGTCGTGGTTGATGGCCGGCGGACTGTCTGGGGCCAGCAGCATGACCCCAGGACGCTCATGCCCCGGCCGGGAAGGGTGTATGAGCCGGCCGCACTGTGCTCTCGTGAAAGCAGCGGCGTTGTCCTGTTCCTGATGAGCTTTGAGAAGCCCCCCAAACGCATTATCGAGGCGGTTGAAGCAGCGGTGGACTGGTACAGGAAAAACAAGCTTACCGGCATTGCCGTAACACGCAAAGACGGAAAGAAAGTAGTCGTCAAAGACGCTGATGCACCGCCGCTCTGGGCCCGGTTCCATGAAATCGAGACGGGCCGGCCCGTCTTTAGCGGCCGTGACGGAATCGTAAAATACAGCCTTGACAAAGTTGAAAAGGAACGTGCAAACGGCTATCAGTGGTACAGCCGTTCGGGTGAGCAAGTGCTTGCTCAGTATGCCCAATGGCGCGAGAAGATAAAGAAATAAACCAACATCAAGAAATATTGGCCGGAAAAACAATATTTGGCCGAAATCTGTTGAAATGACCGAGCCATTTATCTAAAATCCGACGATTCCATTTGGACAGATTTGAAAGGATTGCAGGATGTACGTGATACCGGCCATTGACCTGCTGAAAGGCAAATGCGTCCGACTCATCCAGGGTGAGTACCATCGCCAGATAACCTATGATGATGACCCGGTAGAACAAGCCGAGCGGTTTGCCTCCGCCGGTGCGCAGTGGGTGCATATCATAGACCTCGAAGGCGCCAAGGTCGGCAAGCCGGTCAACAGTGAGTCGGCGAAATCAATAGCTGCCTTGAAGAAGTTGAAAATCGAATTGGGCGGCGGAATCAGGCAGCAAGAGTCAATACAGCAGATGCTTGATACCGGCGTGGAGAGGGTGATAATCGGCACCAAAGCCATCAGCGATTTTGACTGGTTCAGCCGGATGGTAGGGAAATTTGCCGGCAGGATTGCATTAGCGCTGGATGCACGCGGCTCAAAAGTAGCTACCCATGGGTGGACGCAGGAGAGCCACCAGAGCCTTGTGGAGTTCGCGACCAAAGCGGCTGAGCTTCCACTGGCTGCCATAATATATACCGATATCACAAAGGACGGTATGCTGGCCGGACCGAATTTTGAAAGAACAAGCTCGCTGGTCGAAGCAGTGAATATGCCGATTATCGCGTCGGGGGGCGTCAGCAGGATAAGCGATATAAAGAGGCTGGCCGAAATCGGCGTCGAAGCCGTGGTAATAGGCAGAAGCCTCTATGAAGGGACGCTTCAACTTGGTGACGCCATAACAGCGGCCCAGGAATAGTCCCTCAGGCTATTGCAGCGGCTCGAATTTATATCCGATTTCTCTTATGGTGTGAATGAGGGTTGGATTGTGCGGGTCGGGTTCGATTTTGTTTCTCAACGTGGTGACAAAACGGTCGACGCTGCGGGGGCCTGAGAAGCAGTCGTAGCCCCATACCCTGTTTAATATCTCGTCGCGGGTAAGCGCTCGGCCCTGCTTTCTTGCGAAAAACTCCAGAAGCTTCATTTCTTTCGGCGAGAGCTTTACTTCTTTGCCGTTTTTCGAGAGCGTTCTGGCCCGTATATCAAGCACAAGGTCGCCGAATTCGTACGTGTCCTTCTCTACCTGCCTGCTTCGTCTGAGAAGGGCGTCCGCACGGGCCAGGAACTCCTTTATGCTGAAAGGCTTGGTGACATAATCATCGGCTCCAAGGTTGAGACCCAGCACGATGTCAGACTCTTCGCCCTTGGCAGTCAGCATTATGACAGGCATCTCAAGCTCTTCCTGCCGCAACAGTCTGCATATTTCATAGCCGTTAATCTTCGGCAGCATAATGTCGAGGATAATCAAATCGGGTCTGCTGTTAAGCGCCGCGTTGAGACCCTCCTCACCGTCGCCGGCGGTCAGGACGTGATAGCCCTTGAACTCGAAGTTGTCCTTCAAGCCCCGGAGCATTGCCGCGTCATCCTCTATTATTAGAACAGTCTCCATTTGGCTCTTGTCTCAATTCACTTGCGGCAGTTTCACCGTGAATGTGCTTCCTCTGCCGGGTTTGCTGTCAACTGTTATCCGGCCCTTATGAGCATCGACTATGAATTTTACGATGCTAAGGCCCATACCGCAACCTCCGGCCGGCCGCGAGAGACTGCGGTCCGCCTGGTAAAACTTCTTGAATATTCTTCTAACCGTGCCCCGTGACATGCCTATGCCGTCATCCGAGACCTCGAAGCAAACAGAACCAGCCGCACTGAAGAGTCTCAATCTTACGTGTTTCTCGTCGCGGGAATATTTGCAGGCGTTTTCCAGCAGATTTACCAGTACCGTTACCATGGCGTCTTTGTCCGCCAATATCTCGGGCAGGTTCTCATCGATGGCTGCTTCCAGCCTGCATTTACCTGCGTTGAGATTCGTGCGTATTGCTTCGAGTGCGGCTTTTGCGACCTCGGCAGGGCTAATCCTGATTATGTCAAACGCCTGTTTGTTCCGCTCCATCCGGGAGAACGTTAGAAAATTATCTATGAGTCGGCTCAATCTCTCATTTTCCTTTGAGATAAGCTGAAGATACTCCGTCGCCTGCTGTTGGTCTCTGAAGCTGCCTTCGAGCAGAGTATCGACCAGAACACGCATCGAAGACAAGGGGGTTTTGAGCTCGTGCGTGACCGCTGCCATGAAATCGTTTTTCAGCCTGTTAAGCTTTATCTGTCGGGAGAGCATCCTGGTGGCAAGACCGCCGGAAGCAAAAATCAACACTATGACAAGCACGCCTGTCCATGTATACAGCGCTGTTTGCCTGCCGGCTGCGTTTTCAAAAATGGCGGGCTCCGTGAAGAAAAATTCAACTTTCCATTCCGGCAGAAACCTGCCCATAGGCAATGTCAGGAAAGGTCTGTCTTCTGTCTTGGCGGCGCCGGCAGCGAATTCGCCGAAATTGTCGTAGACCCTTGATATGACTGTTTCGTCGCCCATATCGTCCACAGCAGCCCGGAGGAAGCGCAAAAAGCGCGACTCCGTCATAAGGCACAGAACGGTTTTGCCGGAGATTTTGTAGTATATGCCATAGACCGGCTCGGACAGGTCAAGTTTTTGGATGGTGGCCTCCGGCCAGGACCTCCAGAGCCGGCCTGGGTTGAGATTCTGGGCGGCGGCTAAAGAATGTCGCTCTACCTGGATAGTCCTTTTGGCTTTTTTCAACTCATATTCGAGCTTTTGCGACAAGCCTGCTCGTTCTGCGGTCTCAATCAGTCTTTCGAGCCCCCAGATTCTGGCTTCGGATGGCAGAGCTATAACCGGCTGTTTCTTCTCACCGTCGTAGCGCGAGTTTCCCAGGACCCCTCGAAGATGAAAGAAAAGCTCATCGCTGCCGGTTTTCTCGTATAGCTCGGCAAGCCTTACTCTTGCCCGAAGTACTTGAGCGCCAACAGCAAGGTTGCGGGCGTCCACTGTTGTTGGATAAGCGAGCTTGTAACAAAGGGCCGCCGCCTGCTCGGTTTGACCTGACTTGTCAAGGCACCTGACGGCGGACATCTCCGCGTGAAACTTGACAAGCGGCTCTTCAGTTTGGCTGCTTATGCTTCTGTACTCTTCCAGGGCCGCGGCGATACTGCCGGCTCCAAATTCCAACTCGAAGGCTTTTTGGAAGACCTCAAGCCGGCCTGTTGCGAGATACTCGCCGTCTTGGGCCAAGGGCCAAAGTAACTTTCCTGAAGCGTCCCAGACAACGAATCCAGAAAAGAGTTCGTCGCCGGCAAGCTCGGGCAAAAGCCAGACCTGCCTGTCTATGGCCTCGGCGTAGGTTGAGAGTTGGTCTTTTACGTTCTTCCAATAGGAATCGGGATATTCAATGAAGAACGTCTTTGCTCTTTTTGCATAGAAGTCCATTAACTTCTGGCGGACAGCCAACCGCTCATTTTCGACCGCGCGGCTCATAAACCACAGCAGGCACACCGTGGGCAGTATCACCGCTACCGCCAGCAGCGTAAAAACAGGCCACAGTTGTCCGTAACCATCGCTATTTAACTTCCTGCCACGCACATCTGCACCGCTACAGCTTGCATCTGTTTACTGACCTCAAAAGCTGATACCCGCCGAAAGCAATTGCGTATCTGACTTAATCTTTCTCTGAATCTGAGCGGGCACTCTTGCAAATAGCCGAAATCTCTTCGCTGCTCAACTCATAATTGTAAATACGAAAATCGTCTATCATGCCCGAATAAAAACTGCCGATAGCCCCGGCGTAGGAGCCGATATTGAACGTGGTTACGCCTGCTATCGTTTTGGTTTTTCCTGAGCCGCTGTGCCACAGAGCACCGTTGAGATACATCTTCATCTCGCCTGTGTCGGCATTCTTGGTAAGGGCCCAATGATTCCAACGACCTTCATATTCGTCTGGCTCGGCCTTTTTGGAAATTCGCGCCATCGCATACTTGCCCGGATGGTATGGAACATTCTCGACCCGGCCTGCATCCCAATGCACCAGTTCGTTGTACCACGGAAGATGCACGTTCAGCATTCTTTCGCCGCTATTATTCCTGCCTTCAAAGATGCTGTCTTTCTGCGGCTGTTTGGCGGGGTCTCCATACTGCCAGAACGTGATGGTTATCTGTTTGCTGACCGATGAAAAGACTTCTCCGGGAATGGAGACATAATCCTCCCCGTCGAACTTCAGCCCCCCACCGATATGGCCGGTCGCCCATTCGGCGCCGGTAACTGCGCCCTGATGGCCATTACCTGAAGAATCGGCGGCGGTGGCGCCGGCGGTTTCATCGAATTTCCACCAGCCGACCAGCTTTCCCGCACTGAAACTCCAGACGTCACCGGTTACAACGGAGCCGTCGGCCTGAACCTCATCAACACGCCAGTAATATGTGGCATCCTTTCGGAGTTCTCCAAGGTCATCATATAACGGGTCTGTAACCTCAGCCAGCAACGACAGTTTGTCGGGACTGGTACCGCCGTAGATTTTGTGCGAGGTTGCATTTGTCCCTGGTTTCCAGCTCAACTTAAGCTCACCGGTTGGGCTGACCACGGCCCTGTTAGCCGGCTTTGGGCTGGAAGCGTTGGGCGTAGGACAAAGGGCGGCAATCTCTTGCTCCGATAGGGCATAGTTGTATATGCGCAGGTCGTCCAGCTTGCCTATGTACTGGTCGCCGAATCGGTCGGGGGCGATACCTATTCTGGCTGCGCCAACACCGGACATTGGTGCGGTGGCGCCGGTCTTTTCAGTTGCGAGATTGCCATTAAGATATATCTTCATAGACCCATTATCGGCATCCTTAACGAAGGCATAATGGTTCCATCGTCCAGCCCAGTCCTCAGGGGCGCCGGGATTAAACTCCAGTCTATCCCGTTCACCCAATCCTGTTGCGAATTTCAGTCCATAATCCAGCCAGTCTGTGTAGATGCTCACGATATACGGCTTTCCAGCATTTCCGGCCCCGGCCTGGAGGATTACGTCACTGTGCCTCTTCTGCTCCTGATTACCATAGACCCACACCGAAATCGTTATACCGTTGCTAACAGTGCCGAACACTTCTTTGGGAATCGAAACGCCGTAGGTCTCATCAAAGTCGAGGCAGCCGCCAAACTTGCCGTCAGCATTCCAGACAGGCTTGCCTTCTACCACGGTTCCGTGCTCGCCGTTGCCGGAAGAATCCGCAACCTTCTCGCCGGATGTTTCATCAAATTTCCACCAGCCGACCAGTTTGCCCGTGCTAAAACTCCAGACATCACCGGCTATAATGGAGGCGTCCGGCTGCACTTCGTCGATGCGCCAGTAATACGTAACGCCCTTTTCCGGCGTCGGCAGTTTGTCGTAACCGGCGTTTTCCACCTCGTCGAGGAGTGACAACTCGTCGACGTTGGTGGCAAAGTACACTCGGTGCGCGGTCGCGTTTGCCCCGGCTGTCCACTTTAGCTCCACCTTGGCCCCTGCACCGACCACCGCGCCGTCGGCCGGCTTAGGCTCAGTCGCCCTTGCCTTGGCCTGGAAGTCTGCCTGGGACAATTGCATAAGCATAGGCAATACAGCACCCAGCGGCGGCACCTGCTCTATGCCGACACGCACGTTGAAGTTGTTCGGTTGCTCATCGGTGCGCACCTGCAGGGTCGTATTATCAAAGGCTTGAGCCAACTGCGCCAACTGCCGATGTACAGCGTTTCGGGGATTATCAAAAAGCCAGTTGACAAAGGCGTCGGCTATCCGTATCGCGCCGCCGATGTTAACCAGAACCAACTTGCTCGCATCAGTCGGCAGTTTGCCCAGATGCGTTTTCAGCGGCCCGGAATTCAGTGCTGATTTTTTACTATTCAACGCCAACCGGCAGGCTTCGAGCATATCAGGACGCAGGGCCAATACCGTCGTATCGCCCACCTGCTCAATATGGCAGTGGATGTCTTCGTTGTTGAGGGAACCAACGTAGTATTTGCCTTCAGGTGATTCAGTTTCTTCAGAGGGCTGGTTGTCCTTCGCGGTGGCCGAGACCATATCCGCAACTGCCAACAGTTTGTTGAGCAATTGGCAAGTTTGTTCCGGGTCGTGGCTTGTTATGGTCATCCCAAGGCATGACAGTGGGTCTGCCGGTCTGGAACTGCCGGTTTCCGGCCGGCTCGGTTTGGGCGGCGCGGCGAACAGCGTAATCTGTTCGATATTGGCAAAGACCTCGCGCCCAATATCCAGACCGGTTAGCTTCCTGATGATTCTCTGGGCATTGTCTCGGCCCGCAGCCTCGGGCTCAGATAGGGCAAAGCTGACCAGCGCTGCTGCGTCCGAGGGGACAGCGCCGAAGCCGCGTCTGGCAAGATTCGGCGTGCGAATCAGACCATACGCAAGACATTGATGGGCTTCTTCAAAGGCGACATTTATCTTGACGATGACGCCTTTTTCCTGAACGGACAACTGCGCTGTTATCTGCTCAACGCTGTTGAAGTCGGCAACTCCATCTATCAGCCGAAGCTGTGCTGCCTGTCCGCCCTTGGCCATTTGCTCGCGGATGGCGCCAAAGATACCGGCGCCGTCCAGCCAGACAGTAATGGCGTTGTCCTGGCGGCTTTCGCGGCGCAGCTTGGAGAACTGTTTGTTTTTCGAGGCGAGGGTAGGATTCTGAGTGACTCCCTTGTACTGTTTGACGGACCATATCAACTGCTCCAGGGGCTGGGCAATAATTATCACTTCATCATCATAGGCGGCGCCTCCTCCGTCACCCATCCGCAAGGTCTGCATTCCTTCGATGGTCTCACCGGGCTGAAACGCCATGCCCAGTGCAGCTATCAGAATTCCTCGCAGGGCGTCACTTTCGCCCGGGTACAGGACCGCAACCACAGGAGGAATTCTGACGTTGATGGGAACAGTCATAAGACCAACAGCTACGCCCCGTATCTTCTTGAACTCGGCCATCATGCTCGGATTCAGCAAAGCCGCCATCATGTCCCCGGGCGATTTGCTCTGCCCGCTGCCGGCGCCGAGAACCGCCAGCGGATTCTCAAAGGGTGTACCTTTGAGCATGTTCAGGATTTTTTCAATTTGCCGGCCTGGGCTGCCGAGTTCCACATAGATTTTGGTCTCAGGCGGCATCAGGTCCGCAGGGTCGGGATTGCTCATACTATCCAGCAGCGGTTGCGCCTTCTCGATAATAGCGGCCTGCTGCGGGAACTGGGCTATTAACTTCTGGAACACCGCCTTGGCCTGCTTCTCGTCGTTCTTCTTCACGTGACACAGGCCGAGCCTGTACATTGCCCTGGCGACATAAGTATCCTCAGCCGACTTATCGTTGATGATTTGCTCATAAATCTTGATTGCGGCCCCAAGGTCGCCTTCGATTTCTTCGGCGTACAGACCTTCCTGTAGGCGTGTATCGGCCGGTTTGGCTTGAGCAACAGGCACAGATAGGGACAACAGCACCGGCAGCACAAACACGCCCAAGGAAAACAAGGCAAGTGTCACGCTGTTTTTTCGCATCGTTTTCATAACGGGCTCCTTTCAGCAACAAGTTAGCATAAAATATCTTCTTCCGACAGAGGTTAGTTTAGGATTGAAATGTTACCGTTTTGTTACGGACTGGTACTTTTCTTGTGATTTTTGCGAGATTTTTTGTAAGTTTTCACCCGCCTGCTGGTCTAATATACTGGTTATGGCCAAGAAAGCCAAAAAACCGGTCGTTTAAGCTGCTAAGCCTCAGTTGCCGGCACTTGTTATCTTCTTTTGACACCTTACGGCGATATCCGCCCCCATTGTTTCATAATCGATTGCGCCCCCTCAATCCCGCCTTCGAACGCACGCATGCGAAATCCGTAAGACATCGCCTCGTTTTCCAAACGATAGGCCTCAAGTGCCCTGGCGCCCCAACTATTTATACCGCCCAATCCAAGTTGTGCCATGTCGATATTCACGTAAACACCCTCTGACCGCTCCATCTCGAAAGAGTATTTCGATTTCTCCATCTGGTTTTTGCTGTAGTGCCTCGCCCCCACGCTCAATAATGGCTCACCCTTAAACAGCAGCCCCACCCCCCTGTCATCGGTCAACATTAACCATCGCACATCAACCTTGTTGCCGTTTTCCTGGGGGCGTGAATAATCAACCCATTCTTTGTCCACAGTACTGCTGAAAAGTCCCACGCGCTCAAATTTCCGGTCCCAATAAGTCGGCTCCGGACCACGACCAAACCAGCTCATCTTTTCCAGCCCTTTGCGTGTGATAAGCTCCATACCGAATCTGTGCGGCCCTCGCAGCTTCTTGCTCTGCTCGCCCGGTCTGTATTCCGCAAAAACTCCCATCTCGCCGCTGCCGTATATACTGTACGTAACGTCGTACGTCCCTTTCACATCAGGCAGCTCACCCTTGACGTCAACAAAGACAACGCCTGGCCCTTTGCGCACTACCGTTACAGCCTTGACTTTCCACCCCGGCCCAACCTTACGCCAAATAGCGCTGTACCTTCCTCTCCGCAGCGGTCTCTTGTCGTTGTCCGTATACGCTCGCCAGAAATCCGGCAGCGGCCCACGCTCAAGCAGTTCTTTGTCCTTATAACGTAGCGAACTTATTGTCCCCTTATTTCTGTCAAACCGAACTGAAAAGTCCCGCCCACTAACATCCACGACATCCTCATTCTCCAGCACCTTCAATGCTCCCACCGAAGATACTGCTATTACCGGCTGTTCCTTATACACCGGAAGCTTGAACTGTTCCCACGAAATCTCGTGACCACGTTTGACCAACGCTGTATCGTGCTTTGTCACAAACGAAAGATTCAAAAAGTACTCTATGCCGGGCTCAGCAGTGATGACCGGCAGCTTCAACCGAAACTCCTGCTCGCCGCCCGGCGTCACATCAAGCTCCGGTACCGCGCCTCCGGCGATTCTTCGTCCGCTGCCCTCTATCCTCCACACACCATCGGCAACATCCTTGATATTCGAAAAATCAAACCA
>Ga0210003_1002099_pt1 | contig 17068 bp, 15 predicted proteins | sample LantaG_FD_182804 | JGI IMG/M metagenome (GOLD analysis project Ga0210003, IMG submission 182804) | Deep subsurface microbial communities from Baltic Sea to uncover new lineages of life (NeLLi) - Landsort_02402 metaG (SPAdes) (version 2) | ecosystem: Environmental > Aquatic > Marine > Oceanic >...
AATCAACTCGGCAATATCCACATGCTGATTAGAAGTCAGATACCATATATCATAAAGATCTCGCGGTTCGTTGCGAGCCCTATCTAATAAAGCAACAACTTTCTCAACAGCTATTTCATTAATAGAATAGGTGCGAATCGCCGCATCCTCAGGTAGGTCTTCATATTCTTCGTATCCCTTGAGAATTATTTTCTCTTCGACAGGATAAACAATTTTCTCCCTTATTGTAATATCTACCTTAACTTCCTTACCAGAAACGCTGGGTAGGGGCCCTTCGTATCCCAGGAAAAAAGTGTAAGTGTTTTCATGGGTGTGTCGATCGTAATGGTGAAAATTTAGTTTGATACCTGAAGATAAATATATATACTTAAAGGCAACATCAAGATTCTTCTGGATATTCTCAAAGGTACACTCTTCTGCTAGAGTAAAATCAAGATCTTCTGAAAAACGATAGTCGGGAAAGTAACACTTCTTGATGCATGTACCTCCTTTGAATAGGAGAATATTCTTAAGGGGACTATGGGATAATCCTATTAAAAACCAGGAAAGACAATAGTCACGCTCGAGAACTGCTTCCGGGATACGTCGATCCCCTTTTCTTCCGATTCGATTAGAGAGCAATGAAAGATTTCGCTGGGGTATCATCGGCTATGTCCTCACTACAGATAGAAGTTCTTCAGGAGATACATTAAGCTGAAGTCTCCATTTTCGCAGGAATTTTCCTTCAGGAGCTAAAAGTGGATCTAACCTTACATAAGTTTCTGTTAAATGCAAAGAAAGGATTTCCCAGTCTTCAGAAGTACCTATTCTATAAAGTTCAAGTAAAAATCCAAGTCTGCGGATAACAGCACCTACACCACTCTTTATTGCATAACTGATAAGTCGGTTCACATTTACATCCTGGTGACGCATCCAAAGCCCTTTGGCTACTTCTGTCAGACCACCGCAATATTCTGGTTGTTTAAGGCCATCGATAATTGTTCGTTCAAGATTACTAACTCTTACTTTCTCTTGTTTTGTTACCCAGTGGTCACTCAAGCCAAAGAAATACTTCTTCTGGCTATGGATAAATCTAAATTCAATACCCAGTGAAGTAATAGACCTGTGCGGTTTCAAGGTCGTTACATAAACAACTAGTTGAGGCTGAGTAACCCCTCCATGAATTTCCATAGCTGTAGCATGGGAGAGAAAGTAATCCTTTCCGTCCATAATCTCACGAGCCACAACGAATGGGTTTCCTATATACTCGACTTCTTTACCCAGCTCGAATGGGACTAAAATAAAAAGTCCTGGCTTTAAACGTGTAACAACTCCTCTATTTACAAGCTTACGGACAAAATTACGCGAGGAGAGTTCACTTAAACGAAGGATTTTCTCTACCTCCTTCAGGCGAAATATGGGCTTATTTTGCTCGTAAAGTGTGGTAACCAAATGAGCAGCTTTAGTTCCAATGGTTTTCAGTTTATTATTTTTATAATGCATTAAGTGTCCTCCTAAGACACATTTTACATTAATAATATAACATTATCAAGTAAAATATTATATTTATATTGCAAATTGTGTCCTCATGGGACACTATTTGCATTCATAGTATAATTTTTCATCTTTGGGAAATAATACCAATAAAATAAATTCACTTTACACCACAAAAACCTCTCCGTCTGAAAGCTGTACGATCTTCCGGTTAAATACTCCTATCCCTCTAGGTTTTCCGCTAAAAATACCAAATTATCAACTTAGTACACTTTTCCTATTTATTTTATTTATTTAATTCTCTGTTCTCTTTAGCTTTTTTGCTTTTTTTAATTATTCGTAACTCCACGAATCTGAAAAAGGATTGTACTTAAGAGTACTACCTGAAGGAGCGTATTCCCATTTATTTTGGAAAGGATTGTATTTTAGATTATTATTAGGGCTTTCATAGGACCACTTATTTTCAAATGGATTATATTTTGTTTTATCCTCGGATGAAGCAAATTCCCATTTATTCTCAAAAGAATTAAATTTTGGATTCTCATCAGACATGGCAAATTCCCATTTACTTTCAAAAGTATTGAATTTAAGTGTACTGCCCGGGGGAGCGTATTCCCATTTGTTTTCGAAAGAATTATATTTTAAATCACTCTGCGAAGTAGTATATGAAAAATCGCTTTCAATAATATTATTAATTAATGCTTTTTTATTGCTTGAAAGTAAACTCGATAAATTACCATATGTCTTTGAGTTAGCCTGTCCGCTGGTTACACTTATTGTGTCGATTATATTTTCAAAATATTGTTTCTCCTCTTTAACTTTATCCTTATCAACAGACATTATTCCATTATATAAACTTTGTCCATGTTCTTGTAAATCCATAGGTAATAGAGAATTTAACGCCAAGAATTTTTTTCCCAATTCGGGTGACATCTGCTCAGATTCAACTAGTTTCTGTACTTTATCGGAAAATAATTCCCATTGCTCAAATATTTTCTCCAATTCTTCTAACTGTTCTGTCTTCCACTTCATTTCTTTCTTTTGTTTTATTTTCTTACCCATCTGTAAGCCTTGATTAAACCCGTCTGAAAACGCATTGTTATCTGCATAAACAGCTGAGACAAGCAACGAAAAGATGGTTAGAATAAGAATCGTTGAAATAATAATTCCTTTACATTTCATAATATTCCCCCCACATCCTATTTTTTCTATCATTTAATTCATTCTCTTTTTCAAGCTTATTATTATAAAAAAATAATATTTTATTATATTTTTTTATAACAGACATTATTTAAATAACACTTTTCACAAATAGTTTTATTAGGCCTGCACCAGTTTCTCCCAATTTCCCAGCAAGATAAATCAAAAATCCCGGGATACATTGGATTTAGTTCTCTGGCACAATAAATTAATTCATCATTACTCGCATCTTTAGATATAAATCCTAATCTTTTGAAAACTCTCATTACGTGAACATCTGGTGAAATATCGATATTAATATAATCTTTCATGGGTATCTTAAACTCTCTGGCCAAAATATTAGCTGCCATAGTAGCAATCTTAATTCCTACCCCATTAAATTCTAAAAATCTTCTTACTATGGTTGCACTCCTTGGGTTACCCTTCCAGATATTTGAAGCATCATCTTGATAATCATTATGAATTTTACGAATAGCCAGGTAAAAATTTTTACCCATTATTTCATTGAATCTATGAAGGCTTTTTCTTTTGAATATTTCTATCATGTTCTCTTGATTAACTCTCAACAGCATAGAAAACTCAAAACTTTTTATTTCTTCTGATATCTCGTAGGGAATTAACCAGGCTCTCTCTGCTTTAATTTGTCTATCCATTACGCAAGCGAGGACAAAGGCATGAGGAAAATCTTTTAGATTGTTTAGAAGTTTATCTGCTTCTTTATTTTTAGTAAATTCTATGTACTTGTACGGTTGTTTGAATAATTCATTTCCCTTTTCAATTAAAATATTGACTATCTTCTCTTTTGAATTAATCATATTTGTATATTTTATATTTTTCCTTATTTTAATTTAATAAATTAAAATATATAAGGATTAGACTAATTAACTTTATACTGAAAGTGTAAAAAAGTTACCGAAACATTAAGCCATACAGCTATCCCTTGTCATATAAACTAGAGTTTGTTATATTGCAAGACTTGATCTTATCTTTCCTATTTTTCTTTGGACACTTATATGTTTTGCTAAACTTAACTTTTATTCAAATTCTTGATGAGATTTTATAAGCATGCTTTTTGGAGTATCTTGTCGTGAATCCGAGTTGCTAAGTGTATAACGTTTCTTTACAGATTTTCCAATTTGTTGATTAACTGAATCAATTCCCTCTTTACTAACAAGTCTTAAATATTCATGCATTAGTTCTCTATCATTCTGAATAGAAAGAAATACTTGGTCCGTAATTTCTTTAGAAAATTTACTTAATACTTCATCTATAAATTTTTTTATTTCCATTTTAATTTCCCCCTTATATTTTTTAAATTAAATTACTAATATAACCCTTAAAAGCTTCCTCTAATCTAACCATTCCTTTTATCATTTTTTCCTGTATTCCACTCCAAGTTGTTCTATCATCAAGAGTCGTAAAATCATATTTCTTTCCTATTTCAGAAGATCTTTGAGTATCGTTTTTGTGCCATTCTAATTCTTCTCCAAAAACATCTTCTATTTCCATTTTATTCTCATATAAACTATCAAATATTTGTTTATTCTCTTCCTTTTTTCCTTTACCTAAATCAATATATACCCTGATTTGACCAAAATAATTAGTAATCGAAAAATAATAAAATATTCCAATTTTATCAATTTCTTTTCCGGTAAAATTATAAGTACTTGGGAATATGTCCCCAAAAACACCTGTAATATTTTTTCTAAGTTCTAATAAACTTTTCCAAAAATCTAATCTTAATACATATCCTTTGGCTATTCTATTTTTATCATCTATTAATTTCTTATACTCTTTATTTTCAATTGCAATTTTATCTAAATATCTATCAATCACTTCAGTCAGTTTAATCATTCCATTCACCATATCATTTTGAAGCTTTATCCAATTTTCTTTGTCCGTTAATCCACTATATTCATATTTTTTAAAAATAAAGCATGATCTTGTGCCTGGAGAATTATCCCACATTAAAGTATCATTAAATAACTCTTCAATGGCTTTTTTGTTTTTTAACAACACTTCAAAAATAAAGTTATTTTCTTTTTTATCTCCTCTATTAATATAAACTCCTACTGTTCCGTAATTTAAAGTTATAGAGTAATAATAAGCTATTCCACCAATGCCCGATCCTCCGCTAGTGCTACCATTTTCGCTCGGTTTGCAATTTGAAAAGCGCCATATCTTTTCATTGCTGAGCTTTAGCAAACCCTTCCAAAATTCTTTACGCTCTTCACCTACTTTTTTTCTAATTATGTCTGGCTCAATTATTGGTTCCCCTTCCCATTTCCAAATTTTAACTGCCTTTTCTGAAAAATCTTTACTTCTATTTTCAATATCGTCAAAAATCCATTTTTCTTTATCTTTCAATTTTTTGGTTATAGGAAAATCCGATTTTACATAATCATTTTTTTTCTGCGCGAATATACGATTTGACATACTTCTATTCCAAGCTTCTTTAATAATGGTTAAATTTCCAATCTTATTAAGCATCTCTTCATGTAACACTATTACTTGATTTTTATCTTTCCCGGTTTGATTTTGCAAGTAATTTATCCATTGCTCACTTAAAGTTTGAGGCATAATATGTTCTGTTTCAATTTCCTTAATATCCAATGTTGTTTCTCCGGTAGGTTTACAAAGTTTCCACAAAATATATTTTGTCCGTTGTTCTCCAAATTTAAAATTCCTTGAGGCAAAATTATGTTTAAATATTTCGTCATCAACACTCTCTTTAACATAACGAGATAATTTTCCTTCAATATACTTAAAATATTCTCCGAAATTTTTCTGTCCTAATCCATTACAAATTTCATTATATATCTGGTCTAATCTACCGGTTGATTGACCACATATACCCCATCTAATATGAAAAGCCTCTATCAATTCCAAAATCCTTAAGATGTCATCTCTTCTAGATTTTTTATCTTCTTCATAGAGAGGCATAATTTTAATTAGTAATGTAAAACTTGGGGATACTTCAACTGTTTTTAACTCATCTAATTTTTTGTTAATTTTTTTATCATCGAATGAGCTGTCAAAAATCTTTTTATATATCGAGGAACTAAAATTTAATTCTTTAGCAAACTGTAAATATTGATCAGGGGTATTATTTTCCAAGCGACTTCTTACATGTTTATATAAATTACTTTCGGAAAATTTTCCTTTATAATTTGCCAACATATACCGCCGAATAAACTTTACCGGGCTTTTATCTCTTACCTTCTGAAACATTTCTTCCCATTCATTAATGCAATTATTGAAGATATCTTTATTTGTTGATGTATTCATTAATATGTAGTTTTTAATTAAGTCTGCCGCAGAAAGCTCTAATCCTCTATCATTTAAAGTTTCAAATAATTTAAATGCATTAAAATAATCATGGGCATTAATATGGACGACAAAGATATTTTTTAATATTATTGTCCAGGTATCATCTGAATATTTTGCATTTTTATAAAATTCGTAACACTTATAAATAGGATGTTCTTCCTCTTTTATATTTCCTTCCAGTATATTTTTTAAATGTTTATTATCATATTCCCCCAATTCAAATTTTGGAAAGGAAATTATTTTACCTTTTAAGAAAGTATTAGAGGATAAAAAACTATTATTTATAAATTTTGCAAGTCCATCATTTTTTTCCTTCATTTTATCTCTTATTGCAGAAAGCCAAATTAATATTGTAGCTAATCTTTGTTGACCATCAATAACATAAAATGATTTTACTCCTTGATCCGGCTCTTGCGTAGGCACTACTACAATAGCTCCAAAAAAATGGCTGCTATCTTTGGGCAATGAAAGAATGTCTTCCAATAAATCTGCCCACTGATCTTTGGTCCATGCATAAGGTCTCTGATATAAAGGTAATTTAAAAACCTCTGTCGATTGATTTAATAATTTCTGTAAACTTATTTCATTTGCATCAATAAATGACATAAACACCTCCATAATATTTTAAATAAAAAATATTAAATTTATTCATATTTTACTCTTCAACAAAATACTTAAATCAATTTTTTTAATATTATAAAAAGCAGATTCAGATACTCCGATATTATTTTCTATCATATATCTGAACTAAAGGTTTAGGTCTATTCTTTATTCTTGGCAAATACATTTCATTTTTTAATAGATTCTCCTAGTTGGAATGATTACAATACTATATTTAATTTGTAATTTCGCTTCATTCTTCTGTTGTTTTTCCATAGGCAATTTTTAATAAACGGATTATTAAATCTTTATTTTTATTAACCTCTTGTTTGGTAAGTCTTATTCTGTATTTTCCCCATCTTTTATTATAATCCATTAAATCCAATCCCGCTTCTTCAACCATTTTATCAATTTCGTCTGACTGCTTCATTCTTAATTCTATATGAAAACTACTCTTTCTAGCTTTAAAAAGTACAAAGTTATTTGGTTGGTCATCCTTTGCCAAACCAATGTAAAATTTATTATATTTTAATTCATAACCTGGAGCGAATTCGGATATCAAATTTAAAAAATCATCAGCAATTGCAACAGTTTTTTTTGTTCCCCTGACGGTTTCCCAATAATTTCTATCTGTTGTTTCTCTTATTTCCTCATCTTCTACTAATCCTAAACTCATCTCGTCTAAAACTGTTGTTGGTAATAGAAAATAATCTTCTTTAACTTTGTAAACATTCATTTGTATAGCAATTAAAGGAATAAAGCCATTAAAAATGCTTACAATATTTAAAAATCTACTTGTAATATCTTCTGCAATTATTACTGCACAGTGATCATATTGAGGATATCTTTTTCTTTCAATATCCCAATATTCTATTGTTCTAATAATATGACTTTCGTCAACTTTTCCTAATTGAATTTCTATTTCATATCTACGATTTGTATCCGGATCCTGCAATAATAGATCCAATCTACCCGCTTTAGGTTGAATTCTTTCCTTGTCTTTTAAAATCAAATCCCCTAGTCCTAATATTGATGGATCTTTTGCAATAATTTGTTGTACCCATTTCTCGTTTAAATCTGGATGATTCAATAGATTAATTTTTTCGGGTTTAATCAGATTAATTTTCTCCATAATAATTTCCTCCATTTTAGTATTTTAAAAAGATCGGACTTTGCAAGTTCGCAAAATTGAAATTATGTGAACTTGTGAAGCTTGACTCTGGTAGTTTTTACAAATATCTCTGTAACATTTTTTCTGATACATAATTAATTAAATTCTTTTAATCCAACCTTCGAAAATAAGTTTATTTAATATCGGAAACATAACTTCAAGTGCTTTTACATTATTTGCGTTATAATCATCATTCATATCTTCATCAGCATTATCAGTTATCACCCGGAAAGAGAAGCTTTTTATACCATTTAGTTGTGCTGTTTTTAAGACCGAAGAAGTTTCCCAATTGCAGGCCATTGCGTTTAATTTTTCATGCAATTCTTGACGAAGTTCTTTATTGTCTACATCCTTTTCCCCGCTTGCAATATTGCCAATCTTTATTTTAATTCCCATAGTTTCTTTAACCCGATTTGAAAAATCCCTTAATATTGCTTTGGGATACGCTTTATTTAACACTGTACTTGTTATAAAATTATTAGGTATTTTAAGTAATTCCTCGTTTGTACAGACATCATATTCAAACGAGTATTCTCCACACACAATATCATTGATGCTTAATTTTTCGGATAAAGAACCGGCAGCACCAATATCAAATATAAAGTCAGGTTGAAATTTATCAATGATCAATTGCGTTGCCGACGCACAGTATATTTTTCCTACACCTGCTTTTATAGCTATTACTTCAATATCTTTTTCTTTTCTTAATGAAATCAATCTACCTGCTAATTCAGTTTCATTTTGTAACTCCAATAGCTCTTTGCATTTGGCGTATTCAATATCACATGGACATATAATGCCAACTTTTAATAATGAATTGATCATAAAATATTTAATCTCCTCGAGGCTATTTAATGCTTGTGATCAGAGCTACTCCCTTACATTCTCCTAAAAAGAATCAACTTTTAAGGATAAAGACTTAACCCTCTTCCCCCTTGTATTTACCTATTTATCTAATAAAATTAGATAAATCGTTATTTATTTCAAAAATCATTAGATATTATAAAAATTGAAGATACAGCGTTTTTTGCAGTAGCTTTTGATATTGTATATTTTGGGCTTATCTCTTTTTCTAAATGCACTATATTTCTAAAATGACGAACTGAATCAGATAATTGTGAAATGCCTTTTTTTAAAATACCTTTACTTTCGCATAATTTTATATATTCACCAAAATTATTTTTTGAGGGATGTATATTTTTATAGTCCAAATAAAGGCGTAATAATTCTTCAATTATGCTACCGGCTAAAATAACCGCTGATTTATTAAAGCCATTTTCTGCTAAGGAATAAGCATTTAAAGCATCTCTAAATATAATTTCCCTTTTAAAGCTGTCCTTTATAAAATCTATTTTCCGACCAAAAGAAAGTTTACTGACATCATAATCACTATTTATATTGGCCCATGTGAACAAGGTTAAATACCGTATTTCTTCTACATTTGCACTTTTTTTATTAAAAGCCTTATCCCCTTGCATATCAGATTCAGATTGTTTTTGAAAAATATCAATTTCTCTTTTGATATAGTTAATTAATTTTTTTCTCTCTTCTGCTATTCGATTATTACTCAATGACAAGTAACTATCTGGGCCGGGGAAACGTTTACAAAACTTTTCCATCTCAATTTTTAAACTATATATTTGGTTATCAATTAATTGCATAGCCCTTTTAATAAGCTTTTCATGGATTTCTTTTGTCATAATATTAATTCTTTTAATTTCTTTAATATCTTGATTTAATCTAAATTTAACTAATTGGTTAACTATTTCTATCCTTTTATCCAATATTCTATTCAGATGCATGCTCGAATAGAACATCCCGCCCATATTTGCATCTCGTGAAATCTTTGATAATTCTTTATCTAAATTTAAGGAAATATTGTCCTTTTCACGAGAATACAATAGATCGGAAAGTTCAAAAGCTTTTTTTATCTTGATCTCAATATCTGCCATTACAATCTCCTATTAAAAATTTATTTAATGTGCAACATATTTTAGTGCACTGCTTATTTTAATGTCTTTTTTGATACTTCTTGATTTAAATGGAGTAGTGAGGTCAGGTCTAAATATTTTCAGCTATTCCCCCATTATTATTGCTTGTAATATTTTTCGTTTTACTTTTTCTAATTCGCTTTTCTTTAAGTTATTTTTGCTATACTTATGAACTCGTGTAACTCTTTTTGATTTTTTATTCTTCTTATATACTTTAAGGTTATATTTATAAACAGTAATCGCTTCAATTTCATGCCAATAAATATAATTTTTCCCTATTACTATTAGCTTCCCATCTGTATCGGAAGTACAATGTCCAACATAAAGAAGTTTTTCAAACTCTCTGCGCATTTCCAAAGCTGAACCATATCTATTATCAGGATTTACTTCAATTGCTTTCATTATTATTTTTTTAAGATTATTTGGTATAAATGGTTGAAAATCTTTATCTGTAACTAATTGTCCACTACTTACTAATTTGTCAAAATTATTTCTATCGGCTAAAAACTTATCTTTTATTGTTCCGATACCATTCAATAACCTAAATACAGTTAACCCAAGCTGATACATATCCGATTTTTCGTCATATACATTCTCGCTAATTGTTTCCGGTGAACAGTGAGGCAAGTATGTGGCTCTTGGAGATACCACTTTGTGTTTAGGTGAATAACAAGTAAGTCCATAATCAGTCAATATAGCTTGATTCTTATTTCCGATTAAAATATTATTGGGTTTAATGTCTCCATGATAAAATCCATTCTCGTGCAAATATTCTAATCCTCTTAAAATATCAATTATGTATTTTATTGCTAACGGCATATCAAGAAAATTTAAACTATTTACTTTTTTTAAAATACTACCTTGTTGAAAATAAGGCATAGCTATTAAAACTATTTTCTTACCATTATGACTTAATATGTCTGCATATAAAATATTAACAACATTGGAATGCTCAAGGCGACTACCAATTTTTGCTTCTAAAAGCCGCAGATCAACAGAACTATTATTTGTATCCATAATCTTCACGGCAATAGGCTTTTCTAAACTTTTATCTTTGGCAAACCATACTTGTCCAGAATTTCCTCCACCAATAAGATTTATTAACTGATACTTGTAGATTTGTTCACCTCTAGAATACATTATTTCATGCCCCGCAAAGTAAAAGCAGCACATTGAATTGCGTCTGCCATGCCTTTATTCCAATACTTATCTGTACGTCCGTTAATACTTTCAGCAAGTTTTAATATATTAGAACTATTTGCTTCAATTTGATTATACAATTTTTTCGAAACTGCTATATTATGTTCATGTGTGGTAAGCATAACAACTCCATCCATATATGCTCCTTCCCTTTTTGCTAAATTTTCACCTCTGGTATATTCATTAACTTTTATAACCACGTAACTAATGCCTTCGTTCTGCCTTAAGATACGATTTATTTCTGTTTTACACCATTTTAATTTTTCTTCGATTTCTTGAATGTTTTGTGGGAAAATTAATCTATTTTCTGAATCTTTATTTATAAATACAATATTATTTCCTTTTTTTTCTAAGATCGCATATCTTATTTCTTTTGTTGAACACCTAACTCCTAAAACCTTCATAAGCACACCCTTTCAAATCTCTCTGTTTTTTATTTAAGGGGTTATCCGAGAATAACATCTTTATCTTTGAAAATAATTAAATTTATTTTTAAAGATAGTAAAATAACCTCATTTCATCCCTTTTTTCCTCTATTTCCGTTTTACATTTTTATTGTCAGAAGAATCTTCCTCAGCACCACTTCCTAACTTGCCATGCTGGTTGCATAGTAGGGTGATGGTACTGTCGGGTATGCCCGGTAGACATGATAAAAAACAGCTTCTGTTTTTTTATATACATCATCCTGCGTGTAACATTCTACAGGTAAACCGGTTTTTTCATCCCACAAGAAGCTTTGAATCAGAACTTTTATACCATCTTTTGTAGGCTCTTTATCTTGCCACTTATTCTAGGGGTCAGGTCTCAACATTTGACATAGAGGACGTAATGTCAAATGTTGAGACCTGACCCCTCCTATTCCCTCCTCCTACTAATAAGTGTGTTAAAGGACCGTACCCTGTCACATTTTTAACTTTAGACTTTTTTAATTATTATTTATATTGTGTGTTCATTTTGAATTTTTTGTTCTATTTCTTTTAATTTTTCTGTTATTATTTTTTTATTTTTTAATTCGCACTGCCATACGATAATAATTTTCCAACCAAGTTTTTCTAATTCGTGCTGATTTTTTTTGTCTCGTTCAATATTGGAATTGATTTTATTTTGCCAAAATTCCTTGTTTGTTTCGGGTAGCTTTCCCATTTTACAATGATGCCCATGCCAAAAACATCCATGAACAAAGATGATGGTTTTATATTTCGGTAAAACAATATCCGGCTTTCCCGGCAAATGTTTATCATTTTTCCTATAGCGGAAACCTTTCTTGAACAAAAATTTTCTTACTAAAATTTCATATTTGGTTTCCTTACCGGAAATTTTGGACATAATCTTGGAGCGTTTGTTTTTTGAATAAATATCAGTCATTTCTGTTCTTCCGATTAGATGTTTTTTGAATCATCCAACCGTTTATAGAGGTGGGATAACAAACTTAAAGAATCCAAGCAATCTTTTTCTGAAAATAATCCCGAATCTCTTAAATCACACACTTCTTCATGAGCAATTGGACAACGACAAGCTTCCCAAATCCCAAGAACCAAACTTCTATGACCAACAGTAATATTGTCTATTGTAGTTTGCTCAAAATTATCACCATTTGGTTTTTTAAATTTATCAGTAACAGACAATTTTGGATCTCTTAATGAAAAAATGTTTTCTAATAAAGCCCTGTCCGTAAGCGTTGAGCTAGCTTTATTTTTTACGGCATTTATATATCTTTTCACGGCTTCAAAAAAAGCCGTGAAATAATCTTGACTAATGTAATATTGTTTGGAAATTGCTTGAATCTCTGGATGTAAATTTCTCCAATGATATTTTGGATATTCCGGAACAATATCATGAATTTTTTTGACTGTCTTTTGACACGTCTCTTCTGGCAATTCGGAAGACTTTATAATCCATTGTATAATAGGCTTAACATTTTTTCCAACGTCTTCCGGCAATTTACTAAGCCAATCGGAAATATTGACTCCCGTTGCTTTACTTAGTTTATTTTCTCTTATTTCGGATCTCTTTTTACGCCAATCCTGCTCCAACCACTTAATTAATTCTTGTAAATATTTCTTTAGTTTTTGCGTTTCAGGATGGTCCCAATTTAAGGATTGCCTGCCTGTCGCAATTACATCCTCCTTAAAATCGTCAATAAAATCCACCTCCAACCCTCCTGTTAAATAAGAAAAGAAATGGCTTGAAGTGCTGTCTGTAAAATATTCCGGAGCATTTACTAATTTGTTTCTAGAAAACAAGGTAATCCCTCGCATATTTGTTTTTGGGGATATTGGTTTTTTCGTCGCTATCAATTGACCGGTAATTTGCTCTTTTTTGTCATAATCAGATTCAAATTTTAAATCTTCCGGAATTTTCCATTCGACTTCTTTTTCCAAGCCCTTATATTTTCTTTTATTGTCAACAGTTATTGGTTTTTCCGAATTACGTTGTATGATAATCTCGAAATTTAAATCAGTAATGAATAGCTTAGAAATGCTATCTACGAGATTGTCTGCAGAAAAATCGCTTTCTCTTTGAATTTTTCTTAAAATTATTATTGTGCCGTCATGATCATCCGCCGAGTAAAGTTTATCTTTTATTATTATTTTAGGATTATATTCTTTATCCGTCGTATTCTTTATGTCTTCCCAACACATCGAAAACACATTTATTTTTCTTTCCTTTTTTGTAATTATTTCTATCTCGTGCGCAATACCAAAAAAGGATAGTTTTCCCAGACCCTTTTTTCCTATAACCTTTCTTCCCTTCGGAGTAATTTCAATGTTATCTACGATTCTGCGTGCCCTTCCGATTCGTAAAAATTTATCGTTAATTTCGTCAAAAGACATTCCCATTCCATCATCTTTTATAATGATTTCTTTTTCTTTGCCTTCGTCATTTAAGTTTAACCAGACATGGTCGGCGTCCGCATCATAGGCGTTAGCAATTAATTCCGCAAAAACCGGCGGCAACGTAGAATACATCCTAATTCCGAGGTGTTCTATCGTATTCGGATCAAAACTCATTTTTAATTCTTCCATATTAACCCTCCATATCTGAGTTATACTCTTTTATTATCGTTTCTCCTATTCTCTTTGCATATTCGGGTGGTACGGCATTACCAATCATTCTCGCTGTTATTTCTATACTTTTTGTACAAAACACATAATCTTTCGGAAAAGTTTGCAAAGAAGCTCCCTCTCTAATGGAAATTGCTCTGTTTTCTTCCGGATGTCCGAAACGTCCGTTAGAAATACTGATAAATTTTGTAGTAATTGTGGGAGCCGGTTTATCCCATGACATTCTTCCATAGTTATCTTTAAAACCATTACCATTATAAAAATCTCTTTTAAGATTACTATCATTCGCCCAAACCAACCACGAACCTCCATTTTTCGGTGTTTTTCCCAGCCGTACTATATTTTTCTCAGTTAACCCGGCAACTGTGTGGTTAAATTCCGATTTATCTCTGAAACCGGCATTTACTTTGGGAAAACCATTATGCGTTCCTATAAAATCTTTTACAACAGGTTTATTACTTTTATATGGTTCCGGGAAAATAGGTTTTTCTGTCACCCTTGATGCTATCAGAGAAAATCGTTTTCTTGTTTGGGGAACGCCGTATTCATTTAAATTCACAATCTTATATTGTATTTTATATCCTCTTCTGCTCAAGTCTGAAATAAATTCTTGCAAACCGCTTTCTTCTTTCTTTTTAAGAATTCCCGGAACATTTTCCACAACTACAAACCCCGGATTAAAATATTTAACAAAACGATGAAATTCTGCCAACAAATTTTTTGAATTTTCTGATTTTGTTTTATCAGTTCTGACAATTGACCAATATTGGCACGGACTACATCCTATCAAAATCAAATCATCATCATCTTTTTTTAAATTAACATCCTTCCCAAGTTTTTTTTCTTCCAATTCAAATATGTCTGCTAAAATGAATTTCGAATTAGGATTATTTTTTTCATAAGTATCTTTGCAGTTAATATCAACATCTACCCCAGCAAATACATCAATACCTGCTTTTCGCATCCCATAGGTCATACCTCCTCCGGAACAAAAAAAATCAACCGCTTTTAAAGTTTTTCTTTTTTTCATTGATATTCTCCTCCGCAATATTATCAATTATATAACGGTTTCAATATAAAAGATATTTTTGCAAAAATATCTTTTATAAATAACTTAAGGTAGAAATCTTTTATACTATGTCAGATAACATCGGGCAACCTTCATCCTCTCTATCTTGTGAAAGAGAAAGAAGTTCTGGAGTCAGGATTCACAAATTTACATTTTCTTCTTCTATTTTCGTTTTAAATTTTTTATTGTCAGAAGAATCGTTGTACTAGCTCTATAATTCGAGATTTTTATATTTTTCATCTATTTCTTTTTTTATTTCATTAAATTTGAGATAATCTTCTTCTTTGGGTACACCAAAATAATCTGATAAAAACTTACAAATCGTAAGCATAGTTTCTATACTTGCAAAAATAACAGATACCTTATTTTTTTCAATCTTGGGTCCAAAGTTAAATTCTTTGATATAACCATCTTCCCCAACCCTACAATATTTATTAAGTGATTCAGGATTTGAATGCACTTCATTAGACACCAACCTATATAAAACTTGGTAGAGCTTGCCTAAATCTAATTCTCTAGCCATATACTCTATTGAAACATTTTTAGGTTCACCTATTCCAATCAAGTTCTCTTCCAATTCTTTTTTTCTATCACCTAAAGGTTGCCTTTGAAAAAGTTCTTCAGGGAATTCTTCAGGGTGTTGTTCGGCCGCATTAATCATTTTTATTTTATTTTTTATTTCCTTTGCAATATATTGTTCACATTCATTTTCCCCTTTTGCGCAATACCCTAAATTAATCATTCCTTCAAATAGAATTCTAGTTAAACTCTCAGCATCATTAAAAATGCAGTTTCTTAACAAAACATATATAGCTTGAAAAGTTTCCAATGATTTTATAAATAAAGGCAATATACATATGTCTTGTATATTATTATCTTTTACCTTCAACTTAAACTTGATTTTTTGTAAAAAATGATTGATTTCTTTATATAAAATAAATATTTCTTTATATTTTTTAAAATATTCTTCTTTATATTTTTCTATATCTTTTCCTAAATAACCATAATAATCTATAGACATTTACTTTTCCTCCCCTTTATTAAAATTAACCTTTATTTTCTTCTACGTCTATATCCAGCTGTCGGAAGGTTTCCTTTATTGAATTTTCATAAGCTTGTTCAGAGATTGAGCCATCTTTAGCAGTGAGTTCTATTTCTAAAGTATTAAATTTGCTTTGCAATAGATTCATTATCCGCAATATATCATAAATGCGACCCTTGGGTATTTTGAATTTTAAATTCACCATTTCCCTTACATGTTGTTCGATAGTTGGAGTAACAGAAGTATCTCCTTCTCCTTTGCCTCCCTCATCAATTGTAGGTTTTTCTCCTGGTTCTCCAGATGGATATGGAGGTGTTTTATCTCTCCCTTCTTCCTCCTCTTTTTTTTGCTTTTGGCATATTTCTTGATTAATAATAATTTCATTCCCAAAAAAAACAAATGATCCAGGCATTTCTTCTTTAAAGTAATTACAAATTGGAACATCATTCTTAAGTTCACCCAATCCAAATTCTCCTATACGTACCCCATTAATAATTCCATCTTCAAATACTTTTTTGTTTATAGATCTTGATTCACCTGGCGTTCTAAGAGTTGTTCGGTAAACTTGTTCCGTTGAAACACACTCTTGATCGACAAGGTACTTTTCTTTAAGAAATATCGGTGAAACTTTTTCTAATATTTCACCATCAGAACGTAAACTATCATATGCTTTTTGATCTAAGAATATATCTTCACCAAATATAGGTACCCCTAAAATAATCTCCTTAAATTTATCCTTTCCGGGAATGGAAACTTCTCGATAAAATCTACAAATAGATTCTTTCAGTTCAGATTCGGCTTTTTTTATCGCTTTTTTTATATCTTTTCTTTGTTCTTCAGATAGATTAAGATTTTTATCTTTTTCAATATAATCATAAGCTATTTTATTTTTTACAACATTTACAAAATTGGACCTTTCTGATTCAA